>Ga0181530_10000007_pt1 | contig 268217 bp, 225 predicted proteins | sample PEATcosm2014_Bin_42_FD_119769 | JGI IMG/M metagenome (GOLD analysis project Ga0181530, IMG submission 119769) | Peatland microbial communities from MTU Mesocosm Facility, Houghton, MI, USA - PEATcosm2014_Bin10_60_metaG | ecosystem: Environmental > Terrestrial > Soil > Wetlands > Peat | place... | reverse complement strand
GCTAAATGACGTAATTGGCGGAGACGTTGTTTTCATACGTGGATTGTGGTTTTTAGGAGCGCGACGAAAATCGACCCGCTTTTGCTGGCTAAAAATGGATCCGACTGCATGGTTCCGGCTGAGGACATGTGGGTTATACGGACCACCTAGCTCCGAGGTGGTGCCCCACGGGGACCCGAACCCCAATCCGTGTTTTCACGTCTTTCAGAACACCTTTTCATTCAGGGACGTACAACAGCCAACATTCTGGAATGATCAGTCGACCGGCGGCGCTATGGTGTAACGCCGCCGGCGAGAGACCTGATGACCAAGCATTGCAAGGTCCGGACAGTGCACTTTCAGGGGCGCCGCGTTGCATGTGACGCTACCGATATTGTTCGCGATGGTCACCGAATTGCTGCCTGCCTCGGACGCTTGGACATTGCTCAGGGTTGGCGTGCTGGACGTTGAGTGAAGCCCCGTTCTTGCACTGCCCTCAGGCGCGGACTGCGGCGAGGGCGGCCTCGTACTGGGGATTGAATTCGGAGGCCGCGCTGACGCTCAGGCCCAGGTTGCGGATGAGCCCGTCCTTCAGCCCGTAGATCCAACCGTGCACCGTGAGCGGCTGGCCGCGCTCCCACGCGTCCCGGACGATCGTCGTCTGGCACACGTTTCCGACCTGCTCAATGACGTTCAGCTCGCACAGCACGTTTGTCTGCTCGGGCTCCCCCTTCGCGGCGTGGATGCACCCCCTGTGCTTCTCCGCGACGTCCTGCACATGCCTCAGCCAGTTGTCCGCAAGGCCTATCCGGTCGCGACGAAGCGCCGCACGGACGCCGCTGCACCCGTAGTGCCCGACGACCATGATGTGCTTCACCTTTAGGACATCCACGGCGAACTGCATCACGGACAGGCAGTTCAGGTCCGTGTGCACGACGACGTTGGCGATGTTGCGGTGCACGAAGAGCTCGCCCGGCAGCAGGTTCACGATCTCGTTGGCGGGCACGCGGCTGTCCGAGCACCCTATCCACAGGTATTCCGGCGACTGCTGGCGCGAGAGCCTGGGGAAGAACTCCGGGTCCTTCGCTCGAATCGATTCGGCCCAGGCCCTGTTCTGTTCAAAGAGATGGTCAAGCTGTCCCATATCGGCGGCCATGCTCCCGGCCGACGCGCGTTTGTCGACATCTTCCTGGCGCGAGCTGCCATTACGGGGGCCCTATTCTTGAAGCCCGCGCCTCTTCATCTTGATCTTGGGAATTTCGATCGGTTGGCTAGGCTTCCAGTATGAATAAGGACCGGAGTGTTATGTGTGATTGCACCCCATCCACCCAGCATTCTACGCGCGGCAAATCCGCTTCCCGATCGGTGCCGTTCGCGACTGCGCTGTTGCTAGCTTTGGGCCCCTATGCTGCTTGTGGCGGCAATTCAACCGATCGGCTGCCACCTGTTGCGGTTTCCGGCATTGCCGGAGTGACCTTTCTAACGACCGACTTGGCCCCCCTTCGGCGGTTCTACGGGCTTGGAGCTGGGTTTGCCGAGGCGCCGAGCGGGCCGGGCGGAGCCAGGTTCATTGTCGGTGCGCGCCAGTGGATCGAATTTCAGAATGTTCACGAATCCAACTGGCGACGGCGCCTACAGTACGTGACACTGGAGGCACCCAGCCCTGAGGATATTGAGCGCTCATTGCGCGCCCGCGGCATACCGACGAATTGGATTGGGTCGGATCCGCGCACCCGGGTCCTGCAACTGGAGGACCCCGCCGCCGATCGTATCCGCGTGGCGGAGCCATGGACTGCGCCTGCAACCCGCCCAGGAGCACCGGCGCCGTTTAGCGAGCATTTGCAGCACTTCGGCTTCGCGGTGGCCCGATCGAAGGCGGAGGCCACGATGGCGTTTTACCGCGACAGGTTGGGCTGGCCCGAGGTGGTTCGCTGGCCCAACCCAGACGGGCGGCTCGCCATGGTGAAATTCCGACTGCCCGGGCAGCGCAACGAGCTTATCGAGCTGATCTTCTTCGACCCGCCCTTGGACAAGTGGGCCGCGGGTGCGTTTGATCATGTGAACTTCGAGGTCAACGATATCGACGCCGCTTACCGGGCGCTGCGTCACGGAGGCATTGCAACCCAAAGCAAACACGTGCCAAAGGTGAACGGCGAGCGCCTGTGGGCAATCGACATTGCAGATCCCGAGCTGACTCGGATGGAAGTCCAGGTGCTCGCGCCGGCCAAGGAGGCCATCGGCACGATCTCAGCAGTCGGCGGAGAGAAGGAGAAACCACTATTCGATGGCAAGACGCTCGCGGGCTGGGAGGGCAACACGCGCAACTGGCGCGTTGAGGACGGTGCGATTGTCGCGGGTGCGCTCGACCGCAAGCAGCCGCACAATGAATTTCTCGCGACAACAGAGGAATTCGGAAATTTCGATTTGCGGCTTCAATACAAGATCGAGGGCGCCAACGGATTCGTGAATGGCGGTGTACAGTTCTGGTCGCAGCGCGTGCCGGACAGTCTCGAGGTCTCGGGCTATCAGGCCGATCTAGGCGCAGATACCGACGGCAATCTATACGACGAAAGCCGGCGCAACAGGAACCTCGCCATAGCGCCTGCCGAAGTGCGAGAACGCGCGTTGAAGCCGGGTGCCTGGAATGATTACAGGATTCGCGCGGAGGGCGCGCACATCCAGATCTGGCTCAACGGCGTGAAGACGGTCGATTACACGGAGAACGAAGAGGGAATTCCGCACGACGGAAGATTCGCACTGCAAATCCACGGTGGGGCATACACGAAGGTTTCCTATCGTATCCTGGACATGGAGACATTGCCCTGACAAACAAGAGGATGGCGCCCCACGGGGACTTGAACCCCCAAGGTGCTTCCTGGGGCGACACCGTGCCCGACGCGGATCCACCAAGACGCGTGCCTGCGAGGAGGCCACACCCGGCCTGGCTGCCTAGATCAACTTGAATCCCAGGGCCTCAAGCTCATCCATTTTGAACGGGGCGCTCTCCAGCACCTCTTGCAGCTTGGTCAGGGCCTCCCGCATTGTCGGGGCGCTGAACACTGCGGCGCCGTCATCCCGGTCATGCAGCTGCACCGCCCATGAACCCAGCGACGGGTCAGCGCTCACCTGCAGGACAGACCCGTACAGGTAATTGCCCGGCAGCCCGGGATGGGGGCCCGCTCCGGGCACCAGGAGCAGGGTGTGCATGAGATCATGGGCGACCGGCAGCCTTTCGGTTCCGACATGCTTGGCCCTGTGGAGGACAGGGCGCCCCACGACCCTGACCCGGTAGCTTTCCGCATTCTTGTGAAGCGCAGCAGAAAGGGACCTCACGTAGCGGTCAAAGATGCCGGCATTGGGCTCTAGGGCCCCTGCATCCAGCTGGCCGGCTGCGAAAGCCTCCAGGTTGCTGGCGTAGAAGCACGGCAGCCCGGCCAGCGACCGCGCGGTGACATGCCCGTCCTTGTGGTCCGCGCTGGCGTAGACTTGGTGCGAGGCGTGGAGCCTCGCCAGCGCGTCCTGGTAGGTCGGGGTGACCGGCACGGCTCCGATGGGGCTGTGCTCGATCATCTCAAGGACGGTCTGGTCAAACTGCGCGTTCGGGTCGTGGGGCATCGTGCTGCCTATCTAGATAATCGGCGCGGACCGCCAAGACGATCCAATCTTAGTTGCGCAGGAATCCTTTCTGGGCGAGAATAGCCCGCCGATTGAGAATTCCCATGCCGATCATCAGGCGAGCCCTCACCGCGTTTCTTTTTGCCGCTTTCGCGAGCGGCGCCTTGGCGGTCACGCCTTCCAAGCACGATGTCCTCCTGGCGATCAACGTGCTCGAGAAGAACATCACGGGCCCGGAGGCAAGGGATGCGGCCAAGACCGTCGTCGTCTACGCCCAGGAGAGCGAGGACGTGATGGTCGACATCGGCCCCGACCAGCTCCCGTGGGTCGCCGAGAAGTGGGGCCTAGACAGGGCGCGGGAGCAGGCAAATCAGGCCCTGCTCCTCGCGGCCTTCGTCGCCGGGAACATCAAGTCCCAGATCAAGAACGACAAGGCGGAGGACGACACCTACTCGGGCTGGATCTTCACGATCGACGCCTACAAGCGCCTCCGCGCAAAGTCCGGCTTCCGCAGCCCCTCGATAGAGTCCCTCCAGCAGATGCAGGAGGAGGGCACCCTCCTCCAGCACGCCAGGGACGTCCAGTTCAAGGACGAGGATTCGGAGGAGCAGCACCCGCCGCTGGCCTAAGGCCGCGGCACGGCGAGGGCCGCCAGGGCTAGGCGGCCGGGGCCCTGAAGCTCCGCCACTTCTCGAGCGGCAGGCTGGCGACCGCGATCAGCGCAAGCTGGCTCGCGATGAAGACGCTCAGCCACCAGAACGCGGCCTCGGTGAAGCCGTAGCTGTGGAGGCCGATCCCGAGCATGTTGGTGCCGAACCAGCTCCAGCTCGTGACGACGTTCCCGAAGACGGCGAGGCACATGAGCCCGCGCTGCTTCACGAGCCCGCCCCAGCGCGCGTGGAGGATCAGGGCGTTCCAGATCACGATGATGAGCGCCCCGTTCTCCTTCGGGTCCCAGCCCCAGAACCGGCCCCATGACTGGTCGGCCCAGATGCCCCCGAGGGTCGTCCCGACGAAGCTGAAGAGGGTCGCAAAGCAGACTATCCCGTAGACCATGCGGGCCAGGGCGTCGGCCGTCGCCTTGTCGAGGGTGCGCGTGAACACCCCGCGCAGGATGTAGATCACGGCCAGGATCCCGGCGAGAAAGGTTGACGCGTAGCCCGTCGTCACGACGACGACGTGGGTCCCGAGCCAGAAGTTCGAGTCGAGGACGGCGCGCATCATCTCGAGCGTGTCGCCGGCGAGCGCCAGGTGGTGGGCGATGAGGAGCGTCGCAAACCCGATCATGCCGGCCGCCGCGGTGCCGATCGCGTTCTTGTAGGTCGCCTCGAGGACCAGGCACAGGGCCACCGAGCCCCAGCCGATGAAGAGCGCCGAGGAGTATAGGTTCGTGACCGGCGGGCGGCCCTCGAGCCACATGCGGGTCGCGATGCCCGCGGTCGTGACCGCCCACCCGAGCGCGACGAGCCCCCAGGCCGATACCCTGGCGGGCTCCGGCCACCTGAGCCACGAGAGCATCGCGCAGAGGAAGGCGCAGAGGTAGATGATCATCGCGGCATAGAAGGGCTGGGCCGCGTTGAAGACCGTCTCGATCCGGGCCTTGCGGACCTGCGGCGCAAAGCGCTTCTCGAGGCCGGACCCGTACATCTGGACGATGTGCGCGAAGCTCGGCTGCTCGTGGTTGCGCCACGCGTAGCCCATGCCCGCATAGGCGAGGACCGACGGGCTGACGTAGCCCTGCCCGAAGGATTCCAGGAGGGCGTGGCCGGCGGTGTGCCAGGAGTTGGGGTCGGCGCTGCCGTCCTCGGGCGGGATGGCGAGGAGGTCGGTGCTCTCGGCCATGGCCACGAACTTCTGGCCCTCGGCGATGAGCGCGGCGGCCTTTGCCTCGTCGTGGGGCTTGCCGGCCTCCTTGGCCCGCACCGCCTCGACCCCGTCCGCGAGCGTCTCCTGGAGGTGGAGCAGTTCCCCGAGGAAGTCCCTGCTTCCCTCCGGCGCCAGGGCGCGCCTTAGCCGCAGGTAGTGGGACAGGTTGCCGTAGAGCTGGACGACGGCCGACTGGAACCGGTTCCTCGCCTGGGCCTCGACCGGCTCCGCGAGCTTCTCCTGCGCCTCGATCTGCTGAAGGTACGGCGCGATCTCGTTGAACGACATCCTGCGCTGGCGGCTCGGGAGGAACCCGATCAGAGCCATGACCTGCTCCGCCGGCTTGTCGTAGTGGATCGCGAGGTTCTCGTCGTTCTTCCCGATCAGCGAGAGGACGTCGGGGTTGTCCACGACGAAGACCCTGTAGGTGTCCGCCTTCTCCGGCACGAAGAGCACGTCGAGGAGCCATTCGTCCGGCGCCAGCTCGGTGCGGTCGGCCTTCATGACCCTCTGCCTTCCCTGGATGACGAGGAGCGTGCTCCGCGCCACCGAGTCGAGCGGCTTGATCCGGCCCTCGGCGAGCACAGGCAGCCTCCCGAAGGCCAGCACGGCGCCCGGCACCCCTTCCGGGCGCTGCACGGCGCCGAGGAGGACGCAGATGGCGGCGACCGCGACCACGAAGACCGGGATCCTGTGCCTCACGCGCGCCTCCTTCCCCGGGCGAAGCCAACGAGGTGGATCAGGAACTGGATCACGAGGCCGAGCGTTATCGCGGTGCACGCGATGTAGGGCGCCAGCCAGCTCGGGTTGCGGACGACCTGGAGGATCGTCGTCTTGTCATTGTTGTCGAAGCTCGCCTGGTAGTACGTGAGCCCGGCGTACCGGAGCGGGTTGTTCATGTAGATCAGGACCTCGCGGCCCTCCCCGCCTTCCGGCGGGTTGATCCGGACCTTGCTCGAGAAGTTCTTGGGGATGTCGGTGCCGGGATAGATGTCGTGGCTGAACTTCTCCAGCGTGAGGGAGTACGGCTCGTAGAGCCGCTTCGGCCTCATGATGATCTTCCACGACCGGCCCGCGTACTCGAACCTCTGCGGGTTGCCGAGGAGGACCGAGACCGTCCATACCCCGAGGGATCCCTCCGGCCCCACGAGCTCCACGTACGCAGACGGGGTGTTTCGCTCGTCCTGCCTGTAGGTGACCTCGGCGGGTGTCACGGCGAGCTGGGGCCCCATGCCCTGGTTGGCGAGCGAGGGAGGCGCCCCCGGCGCCTGGGAGCGCATCTGGACCGTCGAGTTCTCGTAGTAGGCCCTGGGCACCACCCTGAAGGGGAGGACGGGGTTCTGGACCACCGCGCCGCTGGCGAGCATCGACTCGGGGATCGCCACCACCTGGTCGAAGTTCGGGTCGGTCGCGTCGATGACCGCGAGCTCGTTGCGGAGCGTGCTCTCCGCGTAGTTCTTGGTCTCCCCCTCGTCGATCCGCATCTGGTAGTCCTGCTGGACGAGCCCGGAGACAAGCTCGCCGACCAGGAGAAGGATCAGGCCCGCGTGCGCGATCCAGATGCCGGCCTTCCCCCATCCCCGCCTGAACCGGTAGGCATGGGCGCACACGAGGTTGACGAGGAGGAGCCCGCCGATCGTGTACCCGCCGGGGTAGACCGGGAGGCGCAGGTCGCCCACCCTCTCGAAGACGAGGAACGAGTGGAAGAACTTCTGCTGCACCGCCCAGACGCCGAGGTGCACCTGGTCGAGCGTCGCCCAGAAGACGAGGACGATCGAGAGCGCGAGAAGGAAGACCGTCAGCCTTAGGGAGACGAAGAGGTTCCGGAGCTGTGCGACAAGGGGGGGCATCGGCGGTCAGGGCGCCTTGACGGTGTGCAGGAACTCGACGAAGGCGGGTTTGGCCGCCCTGACGGGAGCACCCGGCCCCGTGAGCTTGAAGAACCAGGTCGATCCGCCGTAGGGGACCATCGCCCCAAGGATTGCCTTGCTGCCGCCATCGCCCTGGGGAAAGAGCTCGACGATCGTGAACCTGAGGCCGTTCGCCTCGAGCCGGGTGACCGCGGAGTCGAGCTCCTCGGCCCGGAGGGGCGCGAGCCCCACCTGGCCGCGCCAGCGGTTCACGTTGGCGAGCTCGCCGCCGACATCGCCTGGGAACGCCGTGATCGAGAGGTCCGACTCTCCCCCGTCGCCCGGGACTTCGTAGCTGCCCTTTCGCATCGCCGAGGCCGGCTTGGCCTTCCATGCGGGGGGCGCCTCCCAGGCGAGGTCCGCGCCCGAGGCCGTCTGGACGGAGGTGTCCGCCATTGATCCCCCGGGGGCTTGCTCCGCGGCTCCCGCCCCGGCGGCCGCGGCCTGGGGCTCCGGCTCCTTCTCCTTCGGCACCTTGTAGGTCGCCACCTTCTCCCCCCCGCATGCGCCCAGGAGCAGCGTTGCCGCTGCGATGCCGGATAGGAGCATGCGCGAGGACATAAAGGGGTCCAACGTCTCCCCTCCTTACCGAAAACTCAACTTTCTTCCGCGCGCAGCGGGGCCTTGCCGTCTGCGAACTCGGCCTCGAGCCGCTGGCCCGGCCTGATGGCCGCCCGCCGGATCACGGGCCGCCCCCTGTCGTCCCTCATGATTGCGAACCCGCGGTTGAGCACCGAGCCCGGGCTCGCGCCCTGGATTCGCTTGCCGAGGGAGACGAGCCGCTGGCGGTAGAGGACGACGCGGGTCTCCGGGGAGGCCCGATCGAGCCGGGACGCCGCGCCCGACAGTTGGTGGATGCGCTCCTGGATCGAGGAGCCGAGCGCCGCCGCGAGGCGGTTCGACATATCGTCGAGGCGCAGGTACCCCCGCTCGACGAGCGCCGCCGGCGAAAGCAGCCGCAGGCGGGACCGGCCGTGGGCGACCCGCTCCCGGGCGCGCTCCATGGCCCCGGAGAGGGCGTTCTCGGCCGCCTTCCTCGCGGACTCGGTCCTCTCGGCGAGGCGGACGAATTCGCTCGAGATCAGCTCCGCGGCGGCGCTCGGAGTCTCGGCGCGCCTGTCGGCCGCGAAGTCGCACAGCGTGAAATCGATCTCGTGCCCCACCGCGGATATCGTAGGCACGCCGCAGGCCGCCACCGCGCGGACGAGGGGCTCCTCGTTGAAGGCCCAGAGGTCCTCGATGCTCCCGCCGCCGCGCCCGATCACGATCAGGTCGAATATCCCGAGCGTCTCGGCGAGGCGCAGCATCTCGACCATCTCGGCCGCGGCGCCCTCCCCCTGGACCCTGGCGGGCAGCACGACCACCCTGCCCCTCCAGCCGCGCCGGATCAGTATCCTCATGAAATCGTGCACGGCGGCGCCCGTCGGCGACGTGATGAACCCGACGGTCCCCGGCATCGGCGGGATCGGCTTCTTCCTCTCCGGGGCGAACAGGCCCTCGGCGGAGAGCCTTCGCTTGAGGGCCTCGTACTCCCGCTGGAGGGCACCTATCCCCTCGGCGACGAGCGTCCTCACGACCAGCTGGTACTTGCCCTGGGGCTCGTAGACGCTGACGTCGCCGTACGCCACCACCTGCAGCCCGTCCCTCAGCTTCAGGGTCTGCTTCGCGGCCTGCGCCCGGAACATCACGGCCGAGAGCTGGGCCCCCGCGTCCTTGAGCGAGAAGTAGATGTGCCCGCTCGAGTGGAAGCGCAGGTTCGACACCTCGCCCTTCACCCAGCAGGAGCCCATCGCCCCCTCGAGGACCGCCTTCACCCGGCGGGTGAACTCGGTCACCGTCATCGGCCGGGCGTCCGGGCCCGGGCCCGCGAGGTCAATCGAGGCGGTCGGCATATTTCTTGCGGACCCAGTGGACGAACGCCGTCGCGGCCACGATCACGCCGACGCCGGTAATCACCAGCTTGAAGTTCCCGTTGAAGACCCCCTTCCCGAGGACGACGAACGCGACCGCCCAGGGGAGGATGCAGACCCAGGAGACGATCATGTAGAGCCGGAACGGCACCTCGGCCAGCCCGAGCATGTAGGACTGCATGAAGAACGGGGGCCCGGGGGTGAGGCGGATCATGAGGGTGATGTTGAGCGCGTTCTCCCTCGTCACCCGCGGGATCCTGTAGCCGTAGTGCTCCGTGACCCTCGAGAGGATCGGCCGGAGCGCGTAGCGGGCCAGCCAGTAGGTGAGCGCCAGGTTCGCGGCGATCGCGGCCATCGTGGCGATGATCACGCCGACGAGCGTTATCTGCGCGGCGAAGGCCTCCCCCGCCACGATCGTGAACGCGCTCAGCGGGGCGCCGACGGCGGGCAGGAAGGCGAGCGACGAGAAGTACACCCACGGCCCGGCGTCCCGGATCATGGCCATCCCCTGCGCCGCCATGCCGCGGATGTTCACGCCGCGCAGGAGGAGCAGCGCCGCCGCGACCGCGATGAACGCGGCGATGAACAGCTGGAACAGCGGGATCTTCCTTTTCTTGAGGGGCGCCTCGGGCGGCATGGGGCAAGCCTGCCCGCCCCCCCGATCCACCGTCAAGAACTCGCCGTCGCGTCGGGGCCGCCGCCGGCATGCCCCGGCATCATGGAAACACGACGTTCGCGGGCGTCGTCGTGGTGATGTACCACCAGCCGATGTCGTTTGCGGGATATGCCTTGGGCACGATGGTCGGGCCCACGGAGCCCTTTCCCCAGTAGAAGTCATTCAGGTTGGCCATCGAGAACGGCTTGGTTTTGCTGACAAAGTACGCCGGGCCCATGGCCGCGGCGGTGCCGATCCCGTTGGATTGCGCGGAATTGAACCAGGCCTGCACGATGGTCTGCGGGGGCACGGGCAGGATCAGCCCGAGCACGGTCACCACCCCGAGCATGCCCGTGGCGAAATCGCGCTCGAAATTGCCGTAGCCGTCGGGTTGGTCGAGGGAGGCGAAGCCCGTCAGGATGTGCAGGCCGTTGAAGGCCGGGCCCCAGCGGTCGGCGACGTTCAGCCCCGATCCGTCCGTCTTGTCCAGCATGTTGCAGTCGTCGAGGAGCAGCCAGTAGAGCGTGTCGTACGAGCCGGTGGGGCCCCAGGCGCCCGCATAGTTCACCGAAAGCCACGACGGGCTCCCGAAACCGTTCAGGTTGATGCCGACCGTGATCGAGTTGTTCGGGGACTGCAGGGCGGCGGTCGCATACTTGGAGAGCGGGGCGCCCGGCTGCATCGCGGTCTTCCCGTCCGAGTTGCCGTCGGCGTTGTCGAGGACGATGTCCGCCGTGTTCACGCCCCAGTTCGCGTAGTCGGCGTCGCCGTTCACCCACGGGGTGGCGACCAATGTCCCCTCCGGGGTGGGATTGATGAAGTCGCCCGGCCACGCGGAGTCGCCCATCCAGCAGAAGTTCAGCGTCCCGCCGCCGGCGAACGGGGTGCCCATCCCCTGCAGCCAGCCGACCTGGTCCTCCATCCACTCGAGCGGGGCCCCCGGGCTTTCGATTCCGTAGGTGGGCGTGGAGCCTTGCTTCTTCTTGTCCGTGTGCCTTGGGAAGACGCGGGTGGCGTGGACGGGAACGGTCTGCCGGGCCCGCACGGCGACACCGTTCGCGTCGGTCACGGTCACCGTCACCGTCTCGTCCCTGTCCGGCCGGAAATTGGGGTCGTCCACAAGCGGTTCCGCCACTCGCAACGTGGCCGTGTACGCCGTCGATTCTCCGGTGCCGTTGGACGCGTCGGGATTCGATCCGCCCCAGACGTAGGTGTACGGCGGCCTGCCCCCCTTTACGGAGGCGTGCGCGGACACCTCGGGGCCGTTCGCCGACGCCGAGAGCTGCACGGCGGGGACAAACCTCTCGTCATCCGTGGCCGGGATCATCTGCACCTTCGAGTTGACGACCGGGGGCGCGCCCGTCCCCGGGCCGGCGACGCGGGTCGTGCTGTAGTAGGCGTACCAGGGAATGATGACCGCCGGGTTCCAGCCGCCCGGGCGCGCCTGCCATGACCGCAGCGGCGGGCTCCAGTAGACCAGGCGCGTGGTGACCTCGGCGCCGTCCGGCAGGAGGCGGGCGATGCGGTCCCTCGCCTCGCGCTCGGATATGACCTGGACCGACGGGCCCGCCTTCAGCTGGCGGGCTGCATAGACGAGCCTGGTCACATTGTCCCCGCCGTCATAGGTGACCTGCACCTGGGCGCCGGGGCCGACCAGCGGATAACCGTTCGCCTCGGAAAACCTGTAGCCCACCTGGGTGTCCAGTTCCTGGTCCCTCGAGGTCCATTTCCCGCTGCCATCGCCCGAGTACAGGGTCAGCACGGTGTGGCCGGCCGCGGGCGTGCCGAACTGGGGCCGGAGCCCCGATGCCTCCAGGCCCCGGGCGGCGGAGTCCAGCGCAGTCCTGGCGTCGAGCACCGGCCACGTGCCCAGGGCGGCGGTGTCAATCGCCCTCATGTCAATGGGCCGCGACTCGTCCTTGTTCTCGGTCGCGCCACGCAGGGCGTCCGTCACCTTCGGGTCGTCGACGGCGGCCGTGGGGACCGCCAAGTATTTCCCGGGATCGACGAAGGAGAGCATTCCACCCGCGCTCTTGAGCGCTCCCGCCGGGATCTTGAAGTGGTCGGCCAGGGCTGCGGCATCCGCGTCGGACGCCCCGGCCTTGACGACCTCATATACGGGCAACGAGGCGCCGGTCTGCACCTGCGTCTTGGAAGCGGTGGCGCAGCAGCCGCAGATGGCGACGATGGCGGCAAGCGCCGGAACCCATTTCAGGTTTGTCATGATATTGCTCGTCTTGAATCGTCACTCGAACACGACGGTCGCCGGAACCGTGCTGGTCAGGTACCACCAGCCGACGTCCCCGACGGGATAGCTCTGCGGCACGATCGTCGCGCCGACGGATCCCTTGCCCCAGTAGTAATCGTTGAGGTTCACCATGGTGAAGGGCCCGCCCGCATACAGGGCCGGGCCCATGGCCGCCGGCGTGCCCGCGCCCGTGGACTCGGCGGAATTGAACCAGGACTGCACGATCGTCTGCGGCGCCCCGTACACGCCGAGCAGGTTTGTGGCCACCGTCCCCTCGAACGCGCCGTTGCCGTAGGCAAGCGAGGCGAAGCCCGTCAGGACATGCAGGCCGTTGAAGGCCGGCCCCCAGCGCTGGGCGACGTTCAGCCCGGACCCGTCCGTGGCATCCAGCATCTCGCAGTCGTCCAGGAGCAGCCAGCAGAGCGTGTCGTTCGGGCCGACCGGGCCCCACGAGCCGGCATAGGGCACGGAATACCACGTCGGGCTGCCGCCGTATCCGTTCAGGTTGATCTCGACCGTCAGGGAATTGTTGGGGGACTGGATGACGGAGGTCGGATAATCGGACACCGGGGCCCCCGGCTGCATGACGACCGTCTGGTCCGGGTTGCCGTCGGCGTTGTCGAGCACAATGTCCGCCGTGTTGACGCCCCAGTTTGAGTAGTCGGCGTCGCCGTACACCCACGGGGTGGCGACAAGCGTCCCCGGCGGGTTCGGCTCGATGAAGTCGCCCGGCCAGGCGTCCCCGCCCAGCCAGCAGTAGCTCTGCGTCCCTCCCCCGGCCCCCGAGGTGCCCATGTTGTTCTGCCAGGCGATCCGGGCGGGCGTCCATCCGCCCGGATCGTTCGGGCTCTCGCAGCCGTAGCTGGCGCCGGTGATCAGCCGGGGCCGCGGGACAACGGGGTTGGCGTGGACCGGGATTATCTCATGGGCGTGCACCGCGACCCCGTTCGCGTCGATCACGGTCACGGAGACCGTCTCGTTCCGGTCCAGCCGGAAATGCTCGTCCTGCGCGAACGCGTCGGCCACCCGCGCGGAGGCCGTGTACCTTGCCGACTCCCCGGTGTTGCGGGACGCCTCGGGGTCCGACCCGGCCCAAAGGTAAGTGTAGGGCGGCGTGCCCCCGCTCACGGACACGCGGGCGGAGACCTCGGAACCCTGCGCCGACGCCGTGAGCTGCACGGCGGGGACGAACCTCGCGTCGTCCGTGGCGGGGATCATCTGCACCCTCGACTTGACCACCGAGGCCAAGCCGGTCTTCTGGTCCTTGACCTCGGTCGAGGTGAAGAAGGCATACCAGGGGATGATCGCCGCGGGGCTCGGGCCCTCCGCGCGCCCCAGCCAGCCCTGGAGCGGCGGGCTCCAGTACACCAGGCGGGTGGTGATCCGGGCGCCTGCCGGCACATGGTTCGCGATGCGTTTCCTTGCCTCGTCCTCTGAAATGACACTGACCGACGCGCCCTGCTTCAGCTGGCGGGTTGCGTAGTGGAGCCGGCTCACGCGGCCCGCGCCATCGTACGTCACCTGCACCTGCGCGCCCGGGCCGATCAGCGGATGCCCGCCCGGCTCGGAGAACCTGTAGGCCACCTGGGTGTCCAGCTCCTTGCTCTTCGAGGTCCAGCCGCCGCTGGCATCCCTGGAGTACAGCGTCAGCACGGTGTGCCCGGCCACCGGCGCTCCGAACTGCGGCTGGAGCCCGCACGCCTCAAGGCCGCGGGAGGCGGAGTCCAGCGCTGCCTGGGTGTCCAGGACCTGCATCTTGGCCAGTGCGTCCGTATCAATCGCCCGCAGGTCAACGGGCCTTGCCGCATCCTTGTTCCGGGTCGCATCCCTCAGCCTTGCGGTCAGGGGGGACTCGGGGACCGTGGAAGTGGGGGCCGCCAGGTATCTCTCGGGATCGACGTAGGAGAGCATCCCGCCCGCGCTCACGAGCGCCTTTGCGGGGATCTTTAGCTGGTCGGCCAGGGCCGCGGCATCCGCATCGGACGCCCCGGCCTTGACGATCTCGTAGACGGGCAGCGAGGCGCCGGCCTGCACCTGCGCCTTGGGAGCGGTGGCGCAGCCGCAGATGGCACCGATGACGGCAAGCGGGGGAACCCATTTCAGGTTTGTCATGATATTGGTCGTTTCGAACGCGCCGGGCGCGTTCAGGGCCGATGGATCGGGGAAAAGGACCGTGCAAACGGACTCCGGTTATGGGGATTCGCCAACCTAAAGCGGGCGAATTATTACGTGAAAAGACGTACGCGGCATGGGGGCTGACGGCGCCCCGGTGTCCCCATGGGCAACGGGCCGGGGACAGGCGCCCGGACCCTATAACGGGCTCGCATGGAGGGAAGCCGCGCGTTGTCATGGGCCCCGGTGTCGAGCATGGCCCCGAGCACGGACTCTTCCCAAGGACCCGACCGGTTCCGTCGGGGCTTCGTGGTCGCGCTGCCCGCCGCGATCGCCCTTGTCTACGCCCTGGGGCACCTGGACTGGTACCTGGGAACGCCGCTCGGCCGCGTGCCCGTGCTCGACGAGCGGGAGAACATCGACCTCGCGGGCGCCATCTTCGGTGGCACCCTGCCGCCGGAGCCGTTCTACAGGGCCCCCGGCTACGCGCTCGTGCTCGCGGGCCTGCGCGCGATCGGGGTGTCCGCGGGCGGCCTCTTCCCGGCCGCCCTGCTGCTCGGCGCGGCGCTCCACGCGCTCGATGCGGCGCTGGTCGCCTGCATCGCGAGGCGCTGGTTCGGCGGCACCGCGGCCTTGGCCGCGGGCCTCCTGTTCGCGCTCGACCCCGTGATGGTCCACTACGCGACGCAGGCGCTTGACGCCACGCTCTCGCTCGCGCTCTTCCTCGCCGGCCTGAACTGCCTCGCCGCGGCGCTGGCCGCCCCGGACCGGGCGCGGGCCTGGGCCGGAGCGGGGATCTTCTGGGCGGCCGCGACTCTCGTCCGCCCGAATTACCTCCTCGACTGGGTGCTGCTCCCGCTCCTCGCGCTGCTCCTGCCCGGCGCGCGCGGGCGCGGGAGGATCCTCGCCGCGGCGCTGGCCGGCGTGCTGCTCTTCGGGGCCCAGTCGGCGTGGCAATGGAGGGCCGCCGGGGTGGCGGGGTTCCTCCCGTGGCAGGGCGCCTACAACCTGTGGGCCGCCAACCGGCCGGGGGCGAACGGCCGCTACTATTCCCAGCAGGTGAGCCTTCCGCCCTCGCCCGCCTGGGTCAACCCGGCCCGGGCGGAGTCGATCTATCTCTACCGGAGGGAGGCGGGGGGCCAGCCCGAGGACATTCCATCGATGAACGCGCACTGGCGCCGCCGGTTCCTGGGCGAGGTCGCGTCCCATCCCATGCGGTGGGCGGCCCTCGGGGCCCGGAAGGCCTACGCCCTCCTGAACAACTGGGAGCAGTACAACAACAAGACCTTCGCCTTCCACAAGGCCCGCTCCCCGTGGCTCTGGTGGAACCCGGTCTGCTGGGGAGTCCTCCTCGTGCTGGGCGTGGCCGGCGCGGCGCGGTTGGGGTCCGAGTCCCCGCGCGAGGCGGCCGTGCTCGCGGCGGTGGCGGCGGCCTGCGCGGCCTCCATCCTCCTTTTCTTCGTCAGCGCCCGCTTCCGGCTGCCCCTGGCCGCGATACTGGCCGTCCTGGCGGGCGGCGCCCTGGGCTCGCCGGGATTCTGGACAGGCTGGTCACCGGGGCGGCGCGCGGCGCTCGCATTCGGCGTCGTCCTGGCCGGGTTCGTGGCCTTCTCCAGCCTCGCCGGCGTGAGCGACACCTCGACGTTCGTCCAGGACCACGTGCTCCTCGCGAGGGCGGCCTTCACGGTGGGCGACGACGCGACCGCCCTCAGCGAGGCGGAGCAGGCGCTGATGATGCAGCCCTGGCACCCCGACGCCGCGGTCATCGCCGGGGCGGCGAAGGCCGAGCTCGCCAAGAAAGGCTCCGCCCCGTGAGCCCCTCCGGCGGCACCGGGGCCTCCCGGCTCGCCCTCTGGCTCTCGTTCGGCGCCTGCGCCGCGGCGGCATTCTGGACCGCGGAGGGCGTGGCCCCCTGGGGCGGCGACCTCAGGAACGCCTGGCACCACTACGAGTACCTGACTGAGGGCTTCCTGCGCGGCCATACCTACCTTTCCGTCGAGCCGGCGCCGGAGCTCCTGAGGCTCAGCGACCCCTACGACCCGGCGGCCAACAAGCCCTACAGGGTCTGGGACGCGAGCCTGTACCAGGGAAAGTACTACCTCTACTACGGCCCGGCGCCCGCGGCCGCGCTCATGCTGCCCTGGCGGATCCTGACGGGCCGCGAGCTTCCCCAGCGCCTCGCGGTCGCCGCGTTCGCGGCGATCGGGCTGGCGGCGCTCTCCCTCCTGTTCTGGGAGGTCCGGAACCGGCATTTCCCGCGGCTCTCGGCCGCCGCCCTGGCGGGCGTGGTCATCGTGGCGTTCCACGTGTCGTGGCTCCCCGTCATCCTGCGGCGGCCGGCCTTCTGGGAGATGCCGATCGTGTCGGCGGTCGCATGCCTCTGGTGGGCGGTGTACTTCCTCTGGAAGTTCCATGACTCCGGCGGCAGGGCCCGTTGGGCCATTGCCGGGGGCGCGGCGCTGGCGCTCGTCATGGGCTGCCGGGTGACCTTCGTCTTCGCGGCCGGCGCGATCGCGTTCCTCTTCCTCCTGCCGCTCGCCGGCCCCGGGTCCCGGGGCACCCGGAGATGGGGCGCGGCCCTGCTCGCCGCGGCGGTCGCCTGCGCGGGGGGCGTCGGCCTCCTCCTGTACAACCATGCGCGGTTCGGCAGCTGGCTGGAGTTCGGGCAGAGCTACCAGCTCTGGGGCGAGGAATACCGCGGCCTGCATTTCTTCAGCCCGGCGAACATCCTCTTCAACGCCCAGGTCTACATCTTCTCGCTGCCGCAGCCCGGGCCGTACTTCCCGTTCCTCCACCCCTTCTGGACCGACGACCGCCCGGCGGGGTACATGGGGTTCGAGGAGATCTACGGCGTCGTCTTCATGATGCCCGTCCACCTGGCGGGCATCGTCGGCTGCGGCTGGGCCTGGCGGAACCGCGCCGGCGCGGCGCAGGCGGCCGCCATCGCCGTCGCCTCCGCGGTGTGCGCCTCGGCGTTCGCCGCGCTGATCCTCTTCTCCTGGGGCGGCGCCTGCTCGCGCTACATGACCGAGCTGCTCGGGGGATGGACCGTAGCCACGTCCGTCGGCCTGATGTCCGTATTCGGCTCGGAAGGGGGGGCGCGCCCGGGCCGGCCGCTGCGGATCCTCGCGGCGGCCGCGGCCTGCTGGAGCGTCGCCTGCGTGTGGCTCGCCTCGGCGGAGTACCGGGGGTTCATGGCCCGGACAAACCCCAGGACCTATGCGGCGGTCGCGCATGCGCTCGACTATCCCAGCCAGTGGTGGGCCAGGGAGAGGGGGATCCGCTTCGGGCCCTTAGCCATGGCGATACGCATCCCGCCGGGGCCGGCGGGCGCGCGCACGACCCTGATGGCGAGCGGCCGCCCCCAGAGGGTGAACCAGCTGATCCTCGAGCGGCTGGACGCCGGGGGCGCCCGCCTCGTCCTGGTCCAGAACGAGATCCGGGTCCTCGAGACGCCCCCCCTTGCCGTCGCGGGCGGGCGGCTCGCCGTCCGGCTGGACGCCCCCTGGCTGTACCCCCCGCCGGCGCATCCCTACTGGGACGGCCTGGACCCCGCCGTCGCGCGGGAGCGCCAGACGCTGTTCCGGATCGAGTGGGACTCGGGCGGCGTCCTTGTCCACTCCATCCACTCGGCCGATCCCGTGCGATTCGAGCCGGCGGTCGCGGGCCCCCCGGAGTCGGAGCCCGGCTCGCCCTTCGTCGAGTCGCTGGTGCCGGCCGCGCCCCCCAATGAACCCATCGGACCCGCGAGAGGCTAGGCCGGGCGCGGCCCCCCTCTGGGCGGCGCTCGCGGCCTGCGCGCTCCTCCTCTTCTGGATCGCAAACGGCGCGAAGGTGTTCGAGGGCGACCCGAGGGACGCCTGGCACCACTACGAGTACCTGGTCGACGGCTTCCTGTCCGGCCATGCGAGCCTCTCGGTCGAGCCCGCCCCCGAGCTCCTCAGGCTTCGGGATCCGTACGATTCCACGCGGAACGCGGCGTGGCGCCTGTGGGACGCGAGCCTTTACCGCGGCAAGTACTACCTCTACTTCGGGCCGACCCCCGTCCTGGTCATGCTGCCGTGGCGGGTCGTGACCGGCCACCGCCTGCCCCAGAGGCTCGCCGTTGCCGTCTTCGCGGCGGGCGGGATGGCGGGGCTCGCCCTCCTGGTCGCCGGCGTGCGAAGGAGGCATTTCCCCGGCCTCGGCCCCTGGGCGGCGGGCGCGATACTCCTTGTCTCGATGTGCGCCTCGTGGCTTCCGGTCACGATCCGGCGCCCGGATGTCTGGGAGCTCCCGCTCGTGGCCGGGTGCGCCTGCCTGTGGTGGGCGCTCTACTTCCTGTGGCGCTGCCTGGGCTCGGGGGGCGGCGCCCGCTGGGCGCTCGCGGCAGGGGCCGCCGTGGCCCTCATGCTGGGCTCCCGCCCGGCAAGCCTCTTCGCGGGCGCGGCGGTGCTCGCGTTCCTGTTCGACCGCCGGAGGCCGGGCGATCCGCGCCTGCCCCTGGCCGCCGCGGTCGCCGCTGCCGGGGGCCTGGCGCTCCTCGCCTACAACGCCGCGCGCTTCGGCAATCCCCTCGAGTTCGGCCAGAGCTACCAGCTCTGGGGGGCCGACGAGCGCAACATCGTCCACTTCAGCCCCCGGTACTTTCCCTACGACGCGTGGGTCTACCTTTTCGCGCTCCCCGACCTGAGCCCGTATTTCCCGTTCGTCCTCGCCGTCCAGCCCGGGGGCGAGCCCCCGGGGCACCTCGGGATCGACGAGATGCACGGCGCCCTGTTCGCGATCCCCGTCCAGCTGGCCTCGCTCCTCGCGATAGCCTGGGCATGGCGCCACCGGGGCGACCCCGGGGCTCTTGCGCTCCGCCGGACGGTCTGGGCCGCGGCGCTCGCCTCGGTGTTCTCGGCGTGCATCCTCTTCTGCTACGCGGGGGCCGCCTCGCGATACATAACCGAGCTCTTCGCCGGGGCCACCGTCCTGACGGCGATCGGCCTCATGGCGCTCTTCGGCGGCACGCCGGGCGGACGGGCGCGCAACGTGCTGCGGCTGCTGGCGCTCTGCGCGGGCGCCTGGACCGCGTGCTACGTCGCCCTCGCCTCCGCCGAGCACAGGATCCTGTTCCGAAAGAGCGACCCCGGCGTGTACGCGCTCGCCGCGCGCATTTTCGACTACCCGAGCCTCTGGGCCGCGAGGAGCCAGGGCGCGGTCTTCGGTCCCGTGGAGATCGGCATCCGGGTCCCGCCGGGCCCGGGCCGCCGCTCGACCGTGCTCATCTCGAACGGCCGGCCCGGCATGATGAACCAGCTGATCCTCGAGCGGTTCGACGCCGACCACGCGCGCCTCGTCCTGGCGGAGAACGTCTTCTCCGTGGTCCTTGCCGGGCCCGTCGTGCGCGTCCGCGAGGGCCTGATCCGGGCGAGGATCGACGCCCCCTGGCTGTACCCGCCGCCGCAGAGCCCGTGGTGGGACGGGATCACGGACCCGGGCCGCCGGGGCGACCTGCAGACCCGCTTCGGCATCGAGGTCGACGGCACGGCGCCCGCGACGCACACCGCGAGGTTCTTCGACCCCACGCGCTTCGAGCCCTGGGTCACGGGCCGGGACCCCTCCGGGGGGCAGGCGGGCTGGGTGGAGTCGCTCAGGTTCGTCCCCGTGCCGAGCCGATAAAAGCTTCCGTTGGCCGCGGCGGCATTCCATTCTTCCGGGCTCCACTGATGAAGCTCTCGATCGTCATCCCCTGCTACAACGAGGCCAAGACCATCCGCACCATCGTCGAGCGCGTGCGAAGCTCCCCCTATCCGCTGAAGGAGATCATCATCGTCGACGACTGCTCGCGCGACGGGACGCGCGACCTCCTGCGCACCCAGATCGAGCCGCTGGTCGACAAGGTCATCTACCACGACGCGAACCAGGGCAAGGGCGCCGCGCTGCGGACCGGGTTCGCGGCCGCGACCGGCGACGCGGTCATCGTCCAGGACGCCGACCTGGAATACGACCCCGACGAGTACCAGAAGCTCATGAAGCCGATCATCGACGGGAAGGCCGACGTCGTGTTCGGGTCGCGCTTCATGGGCGGCGAGCCGCACCGCGTGTGCTACTTCTGGCACATGGTGGGAAACAAGTTCCTGACGCTCGTCTCCAACATGATGACGAACCTCAACCTCACGGACATGGAGACCTGCTACAAGGTGTTCAGGAGGGACGTGCTCCAGAGGATCCGGATCGAGGAGGACCACTTCGGGTTCGAGCCGGAGATCACCGCCAAGGTCGCGAAGCTGCACGTCGTCATCTACGAGGTCGGCATCAGCTACTACGGCCGCACGTACGCCGAGGGGAAGAAGATCGGCTGGCGCGACGGGTTCCGGGCGCTCTGGGCGATACTGAAGTACAACCTGCGCTAGGCTACCGGGCGGGCGGGGCGGCCTCGAGCCGCTCCAGGTTGGCGCGCGCCTTGTCATAGCCGGGCCTGATCCGCAGGGCCTCCCTGAACTCGGCGATCGCCTCGCCGGTCCTGCCCGTCTCGGCGAGGATGGTCCCCAGGTTGTTGTGCGCCTCGGCATATCCGGGATCGAGGCGCACCGCGGCCCGGTACTCGTCGATCGCCCTCTCTATCCGGCGGGTGTCGGCCAGCGCCATGGCCAGGTTGTAGTGCACGCGCGCCGAATCCGGCTTGAAGCGGACGGCCAGCTGGTACTGGGCGATCGCCTCGGCGACGCGGCCCGTCCGGTAGAGCGCGCTCCCGAGGTTGTTATGGGCCTCGCCGTCCGCCGGGTCGAGGTGCAGCGCCTTGTCGTACTCGGCGATCGCCTCCGCGAGACGCCCCGCCCCGTCCAGCGCGAGGCCGATGTCGTAATGCAGGGGCGCCGAGTCGGGCGCCGGGGGGAGGATGCCCGCGTACAGCCGCAGCGCCTGGTCGAAGCGGCCCATGTGGGTCAGGGCGAGCCCCAGGTTGCGGCGCGCCTCGAAGTCGCCGGGATCGATCCGAAGGGCCGCAGCGAACTGCTCCGCGGCCTGCGCATGCCGGTCCCCGAGGGCGAGCGCGCTACCGAGCGCGATCCGGGCGCGCGGGTTCTCCGGGCGCCGCAGGACCGTGTCGCTCCAGATCGCGGTCTCGCTCCGGTAGTCCCGGTTGCGCAGGTGGGTGGCGATCCCCAGCGCCAGGGCGGCCGCCCCGAAGACCGCCAGGCTTCGCCGTCCCAGCAGGGCCCAGGCGGCCGCCACGAAGAGCGCCACAACCCCCGCCAGGGGAAGGTACATCCTGTGCTCGGCCATCGGCTGGAAGGCCACCGGGATCACGCTCGATGACGGCGCGAGGATCAGCAGGAACCACGCGCCCGCGAACCCCGCCAGGGTCCGGCGCCGGAAGGCGGCGAGGGCGGCAGCGGCGAGGGCGAAAAGGACAAGCGCCCACGGCAGCGCCTCCCCGACGCTCCCGACGATGTGGGTCCCGTAGTCGAAGACCAGCGGGTGCGGCCACGCGGAGAGAAGCAGGTAGTGGACGACGGCCCAGCATTCCGAGAGGCCGTAGCCCCACCACGAGAAGCCGAGCCCGAAGCCGAGCCCGCGGCCCCGCAGGCCCGCCGCCAGGAGCAGCGGGACGAGCCAGGTGGCGGCGAGGCCCAGGTAGAGCCGCCACCGAAGGCGCAGCGCCTCCCGGACGCCGGACGCCACGAACGTGCGGTCATAGGCCAGTACGGCCACGGGGGCCGTCACCATGACCTCCTTCGTCGCCATGCCGAGGAGGCATGCGAGCACCGAGAGAAGGCGCCAGGCGCCGGAGCCGGGCGGCTGCACCCCCCGGATGAAGCAGTACAGCGTCAGCAGGTAGAAGAGCCCCATCAGGGACTCCGCCCTCTGGGCCACATACGTCACCGACTCGGTCTGGAGCGGGTGCAGGGCCCAGAGGAGCGCGACGGCGGACGCCAGCAGGATGCGGTCGCGCTCGCCCAGGGACGGGCCGGGCCGCAGCTCCAGGGTCCTCCTCGCGATCCCGAGCAGCGCCAGCGCCGCAAGGACGTGGATTCCCAGGTTCGCGAGATGGTAGCTCCAGGGGCTGTCCCCGCTGACCGCATGGTTCAGGGCCAGCGACAGGCTGAGCACCGGCCGCCCGTAGATCAGCGGGCTGGCGGGCGGATAGAGGACGCCGGTGATCGGCCAGAGGTGGCGGATCGACGGGTTCCACGTGATCCACAGGTTGTCGTCGTAGATCAGCGGGCCCGACATGGAGCCCAGGTACGCGGCGGCCGTCGCCAAGACGATCCCGAGGACCGCGGCCCTCCGGAGCGCCGCATTGGAAATCCCCGATTCCCCGCTCACGGATGGATGCATGCTCGTTTCACCGCGGCCGCGAGATTATCGGCTGCCGCAAATGCGCCGCGAGGAGATTATTGCCAACTTGGCCCGGCTGTCATGCCCTTGTGAGCCCCCCATGATCGCCGACACGCTCGTCTGCCTCCTCCTGGTCCTGGGCGTAGCGTTCGGGCTGTCCCGGCCCGTCGTCGACCGGTTCCGGCTGGAGCCGGCCGAAAGCCTCGTGGCGGGCGCCGCGCTCTCGCTGGTCGCCGCGTGGGTTGTCGCCTGGGCGGTCTTCGCCGGCGGCTTCCCGCTCTGGGGGTACTGGCTCCTGCCGGCGCTAGCCGCAGCGGGGCTAGCCTGGGGCTGGCGCGGGGTCGCGAGGCTCGCCGCCGACCCGGCGGCCCGGGAGCTCGCGGCCGGCCAGCTCCTCGTGACCGGCTGGTGCGTCGGATGGCTCTCGTTCGTCAGGAGCCACTCGGGCGGCGCATGGATGCTGGACTGGCTCGAGCACTGGCAGAGGGCCCTCTTCTTCCTTCGCGACTGGCCCGCAGGGAAGCCGTTCATCGACATCTTCGAGATGCCCGCGCGCCCGCCCCTGGCGAACGTGCTTGCCGCGGCGTTCATGCGCATGACCCAGGCTGACTATGCGCACTTCCAGGTCATCATGGCGGCGCTGTGCAGCCTCGCCTACCTCCCCGTCGGCCTCCTCGCGGGGCGGTTCGGGGGCAGGTCCGCCGCGCGCATCGCCGCCGCCGTCCTGATGGTGAACCCCCTGTTCCTCCAGAATGCGACCTACCCGTGGACGAAGCTCCCGGCGGCGTTCCTGATCCTGGCCGGCCTCTACTTCTTCCTGAAGGTGCGCGACGGCGGCTTCCTTTCCCGAAGGGCCGCGGTCCTCTGCGCGCTCATCCTCGGCGGCGCGGTCGTGACCCATTACTCGGCGGGGCCGTATGTCTGCATCCTTGCGCTTGCCTGGGCCGCGGCGGGATGGGGGCGGCGGGATTCCGGCTTCCTGCGCGTGACGGCCGCCGCGGCGGCCGCGGGGGCCTGCGTCCTTGCGCCCTGGTTCGCCTGGTCGGCCGCCAAGTACGGCTGGCACGACACTTTCCTCTCGAACTCAAGCGTCACCACCCTCGGGAAATGGCAGGGCAGCCACCTCCTCAAGGTGGCGCTCAACCTGCGCGACACCCTCGTGCCGCCCCAGGTCCGCGGCTTCAGGGGCACGCTGTTCAGCCAGGCGAGCCGGTGGGGCGCCCTCCGGGACCAGTGCTTCCTCCTCTACCAGGTCAACCTGCCGCTGGCGTTCGGGAGCGTCGGCTTCTTCGCCGTCGTCCGGGAGGCCCTCCGTGCGGCGCGGTCGGCGCAGCCGCGCGAACGGCTGTTCTGGGCCCTGCTCCTCGCGGGCTTCATCGCCCTGAGCGTCGCCGTGTACGGCGACCGCGAGCACTACGGGATCGTCCACATCTGCCTCCAGTCGGTCGTGCTGCTCGGGCTCGCGTTCCTCGCCTCCAGGTGGCGCGGGCTCGGCCGGGCGTGGCGGCTGGCGCTCATCGCGGGGTGGGCCGCCGACTTCTGCCTCGGGATCGCCCTCCAGTTCGGGGTCGAGGACTTCGCCCTCGACCGGTGGCTCCTTCCCGGGCGGAGCCTCGTTGAAATCTCCCGGACCTACAGCCTTGTGTCCCAGGAGAACCTGAACGAGAAAATCATCGCCCATTTGGCATATTTTGCAGACATTCTGGCGACTCCTCCCGCGCTCGTGCTGGCGCTCCTGGGCGCCATCCTCTGCATGGCCCTCCTGCGCGCCCGCCGGGCCCCGGCGAGTCCAGACTAGAACATGCCCGACACCTCAAGACCGACCGTCACAATCGTGATCCCCGTGTTCAACGAGGAGCCGGTGCTCCCGGAGCTGTTCGCGAGGCTCGGGGCCCTCTTCGGCGCCCCCGCGGAGAACGCGTGGCGCGCGGTCTTCGTGGACGACGGCAGCCGGGACCGCTCGGCCGAGCTGATCCGCGCGCAGGGCGCGTTGGACCCCCGCTTCGAGCTCGTCGAGCTGTCGAGGAACTTCGGGTTCCAGAGCGCGCTCGCCGCCGGCCTGGCGCACGCGGGCGCCGCGGACGCCGTCGTCACGATGGACGCGGACCTGCAGGATCCCCCCGAGGTCATCCCCGCCCTCGTGGCGGCCTGGCGCTCGGGAGCCGAGGTGGTGCGGGCCGTGCGGCGCTCGCGGAAGGAGACCGGCATCCGCAGGGTCGGCTTCGACCTCTTCCACGCGCTCTTCGACAGGCTGACGGACATCCCGATCGAGTCGAACGCGGGGACGTTCGGCCTCCTCGGCAGGCCCGCGCTCGAGGCGTTCGCCCGGCTTCCCGAGCGCAACCGGTTCTTCCCCGGCCTGCGGGCCTGGATCGGGTTCACGGCGGCCGAGGTCGCCTACGACCGGCAGGAGCGCGCCGCCGGCAGGCCCAAGCAGACCCTCAGGCGGCTGGTCCGCTACGCGGTGGACGGGTTCTTCAGCTTCTCCTACCTGCCGCTCCGCATCCTCACCTACACCGGGATCGCCGTCAGCGGGCTCGGGTTCCTGCTCGGCCTCTACTTCATCGCCAAGCGGCTCCTGGGGATCGAGACGGCGACGACCGGGTTCACGACGCTCGTCTCGCTGGTCACCTTCCTCGGCGGGATCCAGCTGATCGGGATCGGCGTCCTTGGCGAGTACCTGGGCCGCATCTACGACGAGGTGAAGCAGCGGCCGATCTACCTGGTGAGGCCGCCGCGGCGCTAGCGGAGCCCATGGGCCAGACACGGCTTCCAGCCCTCGCGGGCTTCCTGGTCCTTGCCGCCGCCGCGCTGGCCCACAACCTGCCCAGGCTCGCGCCCGGGATGCTCGACTGGGCGGAGCCGGGCAACGTCGCCGCCGCGCTCGCCCGGGGCCGGGGATTCAGCGATCCCTTCGACGGGGGGACCGGGGCAACTGCCTGGGTATCGCCGCTGCCGGTCTGGGTGGAGGCGGCGGCGTTCCTCGCCTTCGGCGTCAAGACCGCGGCCGCCGCGAAGGCCCTCCTCGTCCTGTCCGTCCTCGGGCTCGGCGCGGCCAACGCCCTCCTCCTGTCGGCGCTCGCCCCCTTGGGAGACTGGGCGAGGGGCGCGGCGTCGGCCGCGTTCCTCGCGTACTGCGCGCTCCTTCCCGGCGGGCCCCTCGAGGTCCTGAGCGAGGCGTGGCTCGACATCCTCGTCTCCGTTACGCTCCTATGGGCCGCGCTCGAGACCCGGCGCTCGCCCGAGGGACGGGGCCCCCTGGCCCTCTTCGCGGCCGCCCTCGCCGCCCCGCTGGACAACGCGGGCCTCGCGCTCTCGCTCGGGATCGTCCTCCTGGCGCTCGCATGGTCCTTCCGCGGGGACGCCCGGAGGCTCCGGGTCCCGGTCGCGGCGGTGGCCGTCGCGGCGGCGGCCGTAGGCGGGTGGACGGGCCGGAACGCCGAGGCCCTCGGCCGCTTCGTCCCCCTGAAGTCCAACTTCTGGTTCGAGCTCCACCTCGCGAACGTCGACTCGGCCGACGGGCTCCCGAGGATGGAGACCGTGCTCCGGAAGCTGCCGTTCTTCGACATCGGTGAGTTCGAGAAGTACTCGAGGCTGGGCGAGGCGAGATACGTCGACTCCTTCCGCGGGCCGGCGCTCGCCGCCCTGCGCTCGGCGCCGCTGCACTTCCTGGGCAACGTGCTCCGCCGGGCGGCCGACGCGGCCGTGTTCTGCCGGCGCGAGGGCGGCGGCGAGTTCACGAGCCTCAGGTTCCGCCAGGACGACGCGGTCCGCCTCGTCGCGTCGGGCGAGCTGATCCTCCTCGGGCAGTCCGGCCCCGGGCTCTGGACGAGGATCGACGCCGACCCCTCGGACGTGAGCGCGAAGTTCCACCGCCTGGGCCTCGGCGACGAGGGCGCCGCCTGGCGCGACTGGGCGGACAAGCGCCTCGCATTCGACGCCCGCTTCCGCGGCCCGGGCGGGATAGCGACCGGCTTCCTGACCGCCGGGGTCCCCGTCGCGGCGCTCCTCCTCTGCGCGCTCGCCGGGCGGGGCCGGCTCGCGCCGCCGGCAGCGTGGGCCGCGGCGATCGGCCTCGGCATGCTGCTCCCCTTCGTGCTCGTGAACCACAACGAGCGGCACCAGCTGCCGCTCGTCGCCATGCAGGCGGTCGCGATCGGCGCCTGCGTCCAGGCCTGCGCCGACCGGATCGGGAGGAGGCCCCCCGCGCCATGAGCAAGGGGACCGTCATCCTGGTCGCCGCCGGCATCCTCGGCCTCTACTGGTGGATGGCGACCAGCATATCCGACACCGAGTGCGTGGCGGGCGACGAGATCGCGCACCTGACCGCGGGGTACAGCTACTGGAAGCTGGACGACTACCGGCTCCAGCCCGAGAACGGGAACCTCCCGCAGCGCTGGGCGGCGATCCCGCTCCTGCGCATGAAGCTCAGGTTCCCTTCGCTCGACCAGGCCGCGTGGCGCATCTCGGATGTCTGGGAGATGGGTTTCCGGTGGTTCTACGACCTCGGCAACGACCTGCCGGCCATGCTCCGGGAGGGCCGGCGGATGATCGCGCTCTTCGGGGTCGCGACCGGCGCCCTCGTGTTCTACTGGGCCCGCCGGCTCCACGGCGACAAGGCGGCCCTCCTGGCGGCGTTCCTCTTCGCGTTCTGCCCGACCATGCTCGCCAACGGGGGCCTGATCACGAGCGACATGACCGCCACCTGCATGTTTCTCGCGGCGGTGACCGCGTTCTGGGCGATGGCGCACCGGCTGACGGCCGTCCGGTGCGTCGTGTTCGGCCTCGTGCTGGGGCTCCTCTGCGTGGCCAAGTTCTCGGCCCCGCTGATCGCGCCCATGTGCGCGATCCTGTTCGCCGTCCGCGTCGCGGGAAGCGACGCCCTCGAGTCGGGCTGGCCCTTCCCGCGCCGGATCGCGGGCCGGGCGAGGATCGCCCTTTCGCTCGTCGGCGCCACCGTCGCCGCCTGCGCCCTCGCCGTCGGCGTCATCTGGGCCTCGTACGGGTTCAAGTACCCGATGTTCCGCCACTTCGAGCCCAACCGCGTGCGCTCGCTCGTCGGCTGGGACGTCCTCGAGGACCAGGGGGGGCCCCTCGTGCCCATCCTGCGTTACGCCCGCGCCCACGAGGTGCTGCCGGAGTCCTACATCTACGGGTTCGCCCACACCTACCGGTTCTCGCGGTACCGGAAGGCCTACCTGAACGGCGAGTACAAGAGCACGGGCTTCGTCTCGTACTTCCCCTACACGACGGCGGTCAAGACCCCGATCGCCCTCTTCGCGCTGATCGCGCTCGCGGCCCTCGGCGCGGCCTCCCGCGGGCGCAACGCGCGCGAGTGGAGGGAAAGGCTCTACGACTGGTCGCCGCTCCTGTCGCTGTTCGCCGTCTACTGGGCCTTCGCGCTCACGAGCCACCTCAACATCGGGCACCGGCACATCATGCCGGTCTACCCCGTCCTGTTCGTGATGGCCGCGGGGGCCGCGTGCTGGGCCGCGCGGCCGCTGCGCTGGACCGCCGCCCTGGTCGCTGCCCTCGCCGTGTGGTTCGCGGCAGAGTCGGTCTGGATCCGCCCGCACTACCTCGCCTACTTCAACGAATTCGTCGGCCCGCAGAACGCCTGGAAGCACGTCGTCGACAGCTCCCTCGACTGGGGGCAGGACCTCCCGAGCGTCAAGCGGTGGCTCGACGCGCATCCCCCCGACGGGCCCGTGTTCATCTCCTACTTCGGCTCCGGGGACATCGTGTACTACGGGGTCAGGGCCACGCGGGTCGGCGACGTCAACTTCGACGTGAGGGAAAGGAAGGCCCCGGCGATCATGAAGGGCGGCCTCTGGATCATAGGCGCGAGCCAGTTCCAGCAGGTCTACACCGAGGCCCGGGGCCGGTGGGACCTGGAGAAGGAGGTCCGCTACCGCCACCTCCTCGACCACGTGATCGAGCTCGCGAAGTCGGGCGGGAAGCTGACCACCAACGAGGCCAACACGTTCGAGGAGTTCCAGTTCGCCAGGCTCTGCCACTACCTGCGCAGCCGCGAGCCGCTCGTGCTCCTGGACTACACGTTCCTCATCTACAGGCTGACTGACGACGAGGTCATGCAGGCGCTCTACGGGCCCGTCCCGCTAAAATGACGCGCAACCCCAAGGCATGGGCCGCGGCGGCCGCGGCCCTCCTCCTCGCGCTGCACTTCGCGATGGCCGTCGCGAGCAAGCGCCATGAGAGCACGACCTCCGACGAGCTGGTCCACGTGACCGGCGGCTACTCCTACTGGAGGTTCAACGACTACCGGCTGCAGCCCGAGAACGGCAACCTGGCCCAGCGCTGGGTGGCGCTGCCCGTGTGGATCAGGGGGGCCAAGTTCCCCAGGCTCGACCAGCTGTACTGGAGGATCAGCGACGCGTGGGTCATGGGGCACGAGTTCTTCTACGAGACGGGCGAGGACCACTTCCCGAGGCTCATGGCCGCGCGCGCGATGACGGGGCTCCTGAGCGTCGCGACCGGCGTCCTCATTTTCCTCTGGTCGAGGAGGCTCTTCGGGGCCCCGGGCGCGTTCGTGTCGCTCGCCTTCTTCGCGTTCAGCCCGGCGTTCCTCGCGAACGGCGGGCTCGCGACGTCCGACGTGTGCATCACGTTCTTCATGCTGGCCTCGGTCGGGGCGTGGTGGCGGCACATGGAAAGGCCCGGGGCGGGCCCGTTCGTCCTTAGCGCCGCCGTGTTCGGCCTCGCGTGCGTCGCCAAGTTCTCCGCGGTCCTGCTCCTCCCGATGATGGCGCTCTGCGCCGTGGTCCACGTCGCCGCGGGGCGCAGCCGCGCCGGCCCGGTGCTCCTGTCGGCCCTGGGGCACGGGGCCGCCGCCTTCGGCGTCATCTGGGCCTTCTACGGGTTCCGGTACAGCGCGTTCAACCCGGCCTTGCCCGCGGCGGACCAGTTCATCGAGGCGTGGCCCGAGATGATCGCGCGGACCGGGAGGGCCGGCCAGGCGATCCATTTCCTTGCGGGGATCCGCGCCCTTCCCGAGGCCTTCCTCTACGGGTGCGCGTACGTCGTGCAGGCCGCGCAGACGCGGAACGCGTTCCTGAACGGCCAGTACAGCGTGACCGGCTGGCCGAGCTTCTTCGCCTGGGCGTTCGCCCTCAAGACGACCATCCCCTTCATCCTGGCCGCGGGCTGGTCCGCCTGGCTGGCCGTCCGGGAACGGATCCGGCCGGAGGCCGCCAGGGGCGCGCGCTGGGAGGGGCTTCTCCCGCTGACGCCGCTCCTCGTCCTCCTCCTGGTCTACGGCGCATCCTCAATCCTCAGCCACCTGAACATCGGGCACCGGCACATCCTGCCCATATATCCCGTGCTGTTCATCCTGGCGGGGGCGCTGGGCAGGTTCCTCATCCCGCCGCTGCGCTGGGGGGCGCTCGCCGTGGCGGCCCTCGTCGTGTGGCACGTCGCCGAGTCGGTGTCGGTCGCCCCCCACTACCTCGCCTACTTCAACGAGCTGGCCGGCGGGCCGGCCCAGGGCCACAACCACCTGGTGGACAGCTCGCTGGACTGGGGCCAGGACCTGCCCGGCCTGAAGGCGTGGCTGGACGCGAACCAGAGGCCCGGCGAGACCGCCTACCTCGCGTACTTCGGCACCGGCGACCCCGGGTACTACGGGATCAAGGCCAAGCGGCTGGCCTTCATCAACGGCTTCCACGAGGACGAGCCCTACATCCCGCTCGGCCCCGGGCTCTACTGCATCGGCGCCACCATGCTGGAGCAGGTCTACAGCCTGTACAAGGGGCCCTGGACGCACGAGCTGGAGAAGGACTACCAGTTTCTGCGGGCCTTCGAGCCGATGTTCCAGTCCTATGCGACGGACCCCGCCGCGCGCGCGCGGCTGGAGAAGGAGGTGGCGCCCGAGAAATGGACCACGAGCAGGGACCGCTTCATGCACCTGCGCTTCTCGAGGCTCTGCCACTGCCTGCGCGCGAGGAAGCCCGACGCAATGATAGGCTACTCGATCCTCATCTACCGCCTGAACGCGGACGAGGTCCACGCGGCGACCGAGGGCGCGCTCCGCGACTGGACCGAGCTGATCGAGCGGAGCGCCGGGGGGACGGCCGGCCGCTGATCGGGCTGCTTCGCGCCCTCCGGGGCCGGGTCGATCGACACGATCCTGCTGAGCCGGTCGAGGCGCGCCCCGAAGCGCTTCTCGGCGATCATCTCGAGGTGGTAGCTGGCCGGCATCATGTCGTCCGGGTCGACGCCCATGTCCCCCTCGGCCGACGTCGGGCGGATCGCCTGCGTCACGAGGACCTCCCTGAACGTCTCCTGGCCCATGTGGTAGCGGATCTGCTCGCCGCGCTGCGCGCCGACGGCGCTCAGGATGGTCTCGATGCGCCACAGGACGAACGGGATGGTCGACTTGTTCGATATGAGAAGCACCGGCCCGGGCCGCTGGCTGATCAGCGAGTGCTCCCACTCGATCTCCTGCCTGGCGAGGTTCTGCTCCGTGTAGAGGCGGAGGGCGATCGCGGGGACGGCCCCCGTGAGGACCCAGACGCCCAGCCCCAGGGCCGCGATCCTGAGCGCAGGGACCCTCCGCTCCTCGAGGCTCCTCACGAGCGCCGCCGCGAGCGCGCAGAAGCAGAGGCACAGCGGGAGCGAGAAGCGCGACGCAAGGAGGTCGTCGAACTTGGCCCACCAGTAGAAGAGCAGCACGACGAAGTGGGCGGCGACGCCGGCCCCGAACGCGACCCCGACGACGACGGCCGGCGGGAGCGCCGGCCGCGGCCTCCGGGCGAGCCACCGGAGCGCCCGGCACAGGAACCATACCAGGCCCGCCAGGCCGGCGGCCGAGAGGTACCACGAGTTGGCGAGCGCGGGGCCGGTGTTGAACAGGTACGAGATGTCGCCCCTCAGGTTGCTGGCCATGTTCGAGACGCTGAAGGCGGAGGTCCGGCCCTCCTGGAGCTGCCAGAAGAGGGGCGTCGCCGCGAGGACCCTGCTGTGCCAGGCATAGGGGACCAGGAGGAGCGGCGCGATGATGACCGGCCACGGGAGGATGACCCTGCCCGCCCGCGACCAGCCCGCGGCGACAAGGAAGGCGACCGGGGCGATGAAGATGATCGACTCGTACCGGCTCTGGGTGAGGAGCACCGCGCCGAGGACGAGGAGCGTCAGCCGCTCGTCGGAGGGCGCGCGCAGGTAGAGGACGCCTAGGCACGCGACCAGCGCGATCATCGTCAGGTTGTGCAGGTCCATCCCCGCACCGGTCGCGTTCTGCCCGAAGAGGGGCATCGTGGCCATCAGGCCGACCGCGAGCATCGCGGGGCCCCGCCCCGCAAGCTCGCGGCTGAACCAGTACAGAAGGCCGAGGAGCGCCGCCGCGCAGGCCACGTTGACCGCGAACATGTTCGCGATCCGGTAGCCCGTCAGGTCGTGCACCAGGGAAACGAGGAACGGGAAGAAGTAGGGGCGCTTGTCGAGGAAGGTGTCTATCGTCTGCCACGTGCCGCCGATGTTGTAGGCGCGCAGGATGGTGCTCACCTGCTTCGTCGCGTGCATCTCGTACGACGTGCCCTGGATCACGAACTCGTCGAAGAGGATCTTGTGCTTGAAGGGGTCCGACCAGACCGCGAACAGGAGGCCGCACCCGATCGCGATCCCCGCGGCGCCGGGCCCGCGGATCCACCCCGTCCACACCTCCCTCCTCGAGCGCGCGAACCTGAGCGCGTAGAAGGCGAAGAGAGAGAACACCCCCAGGATGTAATAGTAGCCCCCGTTGATGATCATGTGGCCCGCCGGGATCGTGGGTATCGCGAAGTACCCGGCCCAGAGGGCCAGGACCCCGGACAGCGCGAGGAGGAGGATCCGTCTCAAGGGAGCCGCTTGAAGAAGTTCTCGAGGTAGGCCTGGCGCGCCTTCTCCATCGCGGCCTTGTCCTTCGGCACGACGTGGTCGGGCTCGGGCTTCGTGAGCACGGACTTCCCGTCCCGGATCTCCACCAGCCGGCTGATCCGCGTCTGCGTAAGGGTCATGAGGCGCTCCGCCCGGACGGGCTCGAGGACGTAGTCGGGCCCGAGCTCGTCGACGTCGCGCACCGTCATCTTCCCGGTGTCCTGGTCGATCAGGTAGCGCTGGAACACGTAGATGTTCGAGAACGTGTGGTTGCGCATGAAGAACACGAGGTCGGCCCGCCGGCCCTTCGCCGCGTCGACGGTCGTGGCGGTGACCTCGTGGGCGATCCAGAGGATCGAGTCGTTGTCGATGACGAGGTAGTCCTTCCGCGGCTGGTCGGCGATGAACTGGCGCCGCCACGCGGTCTCGAGCCCCGCCAGGTACTCCTGGTTGTAGGCGTGCGCGGCCATCGACGGCACGCCCTGCGCCAGGATGCCGAGGACGGCCACCGCCAGGAGCGTCTTCACGACCTGCGGCCGCGGGAACTGCTGCAGGACGGCGAGCACCGCGATCACCATCCAGAGGTGCGTCGGGAGGCTCAGCCGGCGGATGATGGCGTCGTCAAACTGCCCCCAGAAGTAGCACATCATGAGGCAGAACTGGAGGAGGAACCCGAAGAAGAAGAACACGGTTGCGACCGAGACCGGCGGCTCGGCGGCGAGCGACCGGAGCCGCTTCGCGACGAGGAGCGCGAGGAAGAAGATCGCGACGACCCCGAGCGCCGAGAGCACGTAGGAGTTGGGCTGGTCCGTCGGCTTGCCGAAGAAGAAGCCGATCGCGTGCTCGAGGTTGTTGGGCGTCCCGGGCGGGCCCGTCCCCAGGATGTACGAGAGCGAGAACGGCCTCGAGAGCCCGGGCTTGCTCTGGAGCTGCCACGCCGACGCGCGGATGTCGAAGATCCGGTTGTGGAGGGCGCAGTGGATCATGAGGAGCGGGGCGATGACGACCGGCCAGCTGATGATCGCCCTTCCCTCCCGCCGCCACACCCAGAGGACGATCCCGGCGACCGGGAGGAGGAAGATCGCCGACTCGTACCGGACCTGCGCCAGGAGGAGCGCCGAGTAGCAGAGCGCCGTGAACGAGGGATCGTCGCGCCTGGCGACGAACCGCGCGCCGAGGAGCATCGTCCCGAGGATCATCACGAGGTTCAGGAGCTCGAATCCGCCGCCGGTCGAGTTCTGCGCGAGGAGCGGGAGGCCGGCGAAGAGCGCGACCCCGAGCCAGCCCGCCCACCGTCCCGCGAGCATCCGGCCCGCGAGGTTGACGAGGCCCAGGAAGACGAAGGTCAGGATCCCGTTGAGGACGAAGGCGTTCTCGGGGCGGTAGCCCGTGAGGTCGTGCAGGATCGACACGAGGAACGGGAAGAGGAGCTGCCGCTTGTCCATCATGCCCTCGTAGATCACGAACGCGCCTTGGATGTCGCCGCCGCGGATGGGCGTGAGGACCGTCCGGCTGAAGTGCATGCTCATCGAGGTCCCGACCAGCATCAGCTCGTCCATCACGATCTTGAACCCGAACGACTCGTGGACGATGAGGACGAGGCCGCCCAGGCCGACGACCGCGACCGACGCCCAGTCAAGGCCGCGCCAGCCGGCGCCGCGGGCCGCCGCCAGGTCCCCGCGGAACGTCTGCCACAGGGCGCGCACGAACAGGATGAACGCGGCGAGGACGCACCAGTAGCCCGCGTGGGTCACGATCCCGAGGGCCATGCCGTTGGGGACCGCGTAGAAGCCCGCCAGGGCGGAGAGCGCACCCACGAGCGCAAACAGCCATACCCGGCGGTCGGAGAGGACCGGCGCAAGCGACGGACCGTTCATTTGTCGTTGGTTTCGGGACCCAAAAAAGCCGCCCACGTTATGCGGGCGGCTTTGAACTTGGAGAAAACTCCCCGAATGTCGATTACGGGGAGTAGGTTATCGTCCTTGTGCCTGCGACGGACTGGATCGTGATCGTCGTGCCCTGCGTGAAGCCCGCGGGATACGATTCGTTCGCGACCGAGTTCAGCGCCTTCACGTAGGACGTGGGCCCGAGCAAGTCGGAAAGGATAACCGTCGAGACACCGTTCTCGAGGTAGTACTGGTCGGCGCCTGCCGATAGCTGGCGGGCGTTGTTCAGAACTGCCTTATCCTGCGAGTTCGTCCGGACCTTTTGGAAGGCTGGAATCGCCATTGCGGCCAGGAGGCCGATGATGACGACCACAATCATGATTTCGACAAGGGTGAAGCCCTTGGTATTGTGACTGAGTTTCATTTGGTCGTTATTTGGTTATTTGTTTTATGATTTACAAACCGCGGTATGCGGTTCGAACCCGCGCATCATCCTCCTGACCGATTTTTCCATCAAGATAAAAGGTCTGTTAATACGTAGTTGTGCCTATTTTGCAAACGGCGTGCATAAGTTCGACGCGCAGCTCGAGTTAGCTGCACCGCCCGACTGAAGCCCCGGAAGGCCGGGCGCGGTCACGGCGAGTACGTGATCGTGCGCGTTCCCGCGACGGATTGGATCGTGATGGTCGTGCCCTGCGAGAAGCCGGCAGGATACGATTCGTTCGCGACCGAGTTCAGCGCCTTTATGTACGACGTCGGCCCGAGCAGGTCCGACAGTATCACCGTCGAGACACCGTTCTCGAGGTAGTATTGGTCAGAGGCGGCCGAGAGCTGCCTCGCGTTGTTCAGGACGGCCTTGTCCTGGGATTGTGTCCTGACCTTCTGGAATGCCGGGATGGCCATCGACGCCAGAAGGCCGATGATCACCACGACAATCATTATTTCGACCAGGGTAAAACCCCTGTTTCGTGCATTCATGTGACTGCCTTAACTTTATGGATCTTATTGTTTTATTATATACGTGCCCAGAATTTGGGCGGGGCAACGCTATCGGCAGATTAAGATGCATTCAAGCTGCGAATATCCAAACCGCTAAGTACTTTCCCGCATGGGCGGTCATCCCGACGCCAAGGGCCCCGCTGGAGACGCCTGCTCGGGAAAACAGCATGTGCCTCACGGGAAGCTACTTGAAGCGTTTCCTGACTGTCTTCCTGACGGTCTTGCCCTTCGGCTTCGCGAGTTTCCCGGAACGGCGCTTCCCCCCAGCAAGCAGTTCCCTGACCGGGACGTCCCGCGCGTCCCTCCAGAGGTTCTCGAGCCTGTAGCGGTCGCGCTTCTCCGGCGTGAAGATGTGGACCATGACGTCGAACGCATCCATCACGGCCCAGCCGCTCTCGCGGGCCGTCTCGAAGCCGACGATGTGTGTCTTCACGGAGTCGAGCGCCTTCTCGAGCTCGGTCCGCAGCGCGCGCACGTGGGGCTCCGAGGTCGCCGTCCCGATGACGAGGTAGTCGGTTATGGACGAGAGCGCCCGGACATCGAGGACGCGCAGGTCCCCCGCCTTCTTTTCGTCAAGTGCGCGGCAGCACAGCCTGACAAGCTCCAGCGATTCCGCTTCTGTCGGCTTCATTCCGGGTCGAGGTAAAGCCCCTTGCTTCGGATGTGGACGATCGCCTTGTGCGGGACGAAGTAGTCGAGCGAGAGCTTGCGCCGGGTCCGCTCCCGGAGCTCCGTCGAGCTGATCGCGAGAAGGTGCCCGTCGCAGCGGTGGAGCCTGAGGCCCGGGATGTCGGGGGTGGCCTTGACCGGGTAGCCGGGGCGCTCGAGAAAGATGAACTCGACCAGCCGCGCCAGCTCCCCGATCTCCCTCCACTGGTGGAGCAGCGGGAGCTGGTCGCCCCCGATCACCCAGTAGAGCTGGTCCCCGGGATAGAGCGCCCGGAAGTGCCGGGCGGAGTCGATCGTGTAGCTGATCCCCCCCCTCCTGAGCTCGACGTCGGAGACCTCGAAGCGCGTGTCCCACTCCGTCGCGGCGCGCAGCATCGCCAGACGGTCGTCGGGCGAGGAGTGCGAGACGCTGGGCTTGAGGGGGGTCTGGGACGCGGGGACGATGACAAGCCGGTCGAGCCTGCACTGCTCGTAGGCGTCCTGCGCGGCCAGCAGGTGGCCGAAATGCACGGGGTCGAAGCTCCCGCCGAGAAAACCGATTTTCACATGAAGGGGGCAACGTTGCTTGCCCGCGCCCTCCCCCGCAAGGCTCAATTGCCGCCGCCCGCGCGGGCGGGCGCTCCGGGCGCCGGCAGGCGCCTACCTGTGGTCCGACGTGTCCCAGGCGACGAACACCAGCATCGCCCCGAGGATGATGATGGGCGCCATCATGGCCGCGGCCAGCCCCCGGCGGGTGTTCCGGGGATGCCGTGCATCGGGCCGATCGTGGAGGCGGAGGAGCTCAAGATGGATCTTGATAATGTCGCCCACTTGTGAGCTTTTGCAAGCAACTACTTGCATGCATCCCAGAACCGAGGCCGTTCGCGGGCGCCCCCCGACGCGGCAGCTCATACTCTCCGCCGCGGCGCGCGTGTTCGCGCGCGACGGGCTTGAGGGCGCGACGACGCGCGCCATCTCGCAGGAGGCGGGCGTCAACGAGGTCACGCTCTTCAGGCACTTCGGGACGAAGGAGCACCTCATAGAGGCGGTCGTCGGGAGCGCGTTCGGGGACGCGGGGAAGCCCGCGGCCGGGACCGGCCGCGGGAGGCGCAACCTGCGCTCCGACCTCGCCCTGTTCGCGCGCCGCTACGAGGCGCTCCTGGTCGAGAACCTGCCGCTCGTCCGCACGATGATCGGCGAGATCCACCGCCACGCGCTCTGCCAGAGGCAGGCCCTGAAGGGGATCTTCTGGCCGATGCGCTCCGCCCTCGTGGAGCGGCTAAGGCTCGCGCGGAGGACGGGCGAGGCGAGGCCCGGACTGGATCCCGCGATCGCCGCGGACATCCTCGCGGGCGCGATCTTCTCCAGCGTCCTCCGCAGGGCCGGCCCCGGCGGGCAGCCCGAGTACAGCGCGGCGCACTACAGCGAGGCGTGCGTCGACTTCTTCCTTAACGGAATACGGGGCTGATGAGCTCGGGGCAGACGGGCCTGTACGGCTCCGACAGGAGCCTGTTGTCGCCGTATGCGGCGCGGCTCCTCGACCGCGGGGCGCTCAAGTGGGTGATCGCGATCACCGCCGCCCTGGGGGCGGTCCTCGAGGTGATCGACACGAGCATCGTCAACGTCGCCCTGCCCGACATCCAGGGCAACCTCGGCTCGACGCTCACCGAGGCGGGCTGGGTGTCGACCGGCTACGCGTGCGCCAACGTGGTCATCATCCCGCTCACGGCCTGGCTGAGCAACCGCTTCGGCCGGAAGCAGTACCTGCTTTTCTCGCTCGCGGGGTTCACGGCGGCCTCCGCCCTGTGCGGGATGGCGGCCAACCTGCCCATGCTCGTCGTCGCCCGCGTCCTGCAGGGGCTCGCCGGGGGCGGGCTCCTGGCCAAGGCCCAGGCGATCCTGTTCGAGAGCTTCCCGCGGGCGGAGCAGCCGGCCGCCCAGGCGATCTTCGGGATAGGCGTCATCTCGGGGCCGGCCCTCGGCCCCGTGCTCGGCGGCTACCTGACCGACACGCTGGGCTGGCGGTGGATATTCTTCATCAACCTCCCGTTCGGCATCATCGCCGTCCTGATGACGATCGCCTTCCTCCCGCGCGACAGGGCCGAGGACATCAGCCGCGACCGGGTCGACTGGCCCGGGATCGGGCTCCTGGCCGTCGGCCTCGGGTGCTTCCAGACGATGCTCGAGCAGGGCCAGGAGGACGACTGGTTCAGCTCGCGCCTCATCGTCTGGATGGCCGTGGGGAGCGCGGTCGGCATCGGGCTCTTCATCTGGCGCGAGCTCTCGGTCGACTATCCCGCGGTCGACCTGCGGGCCCTCAGGTTCCGCTCGCTCTCCGCGGGCAGCGCCTACTCGCTCGTCCTCGGCATGGGGCTCTACGGGATAATATTCGCCATCCCGGTCTTCGTGCAGGAGTTCCTTCACTTCACGGCGATGCAGAGCGGGGTCCTGCAGCTGCCTAGCGCGGTCGCGGCGGCTATAGGGATGGTCTTCATGGGGAAAATCGCGGGGCGTATCGACGCGCGCCTCCTGATCGCCGCGGGGGCGATGATCACGGTCCTGGCGGCCCTCTGGCTCGCGCAGATAAACCCGGACACGAGCGCCGGGAGCCTCTTCTGGCCCCTCTTCCTCCGCGGGCTCGGGAGCGTGTGCATGTTCCTCCCCCTGAGCCTCGCGACGCTCGGCGACCTGCCCAAGAACAAGGTGGCCTCGGGGGCGGGCTTCTACAACGTCACGCGCCAGCTGGGAAGCAGCATCGGGATCGCCGTCATCACGACCGTCCTGGCCTACCGCGAGGCGGTCCACCGCGCCGTCCTCGTCGTGCACGAGGGCCTGGGGAGCCCCGGCCTGATCCGCAGGCTGGGCGGCCTGCAGGTCGTCCTGTCGAGGGTGAGCTCCGACCCGGCCGGCGTCCACATGCGGGCGCTCAAGATGCTGGACATGGGGATCGACGCCCAGGCGATGCTCCTGTCGTTCGCGGACGTCTTCATGTACGTGGCGGCCGCGTTCACGCTCTCGCTCCCCCTTCTCCTTTTCCTCGGCCGCGGCAGGAGCGGGGCCGTCCCGGCGCAGGCGCACTGAGCCCCGGCCCCCCGCTCCCGAAGGAACCCATCACCATGACCACAACGCACAAACCCACCCCGGCGGCCCCGCCGCACAGGCGGATCGGCATCGCCGGCCGCATCGCGATCGCGATCCCGGCCATCGCCGTCTGCGCGTGGCTCGCGCACTTCGCCTACGACATGGTCTACTACGTCGAGACCGACGACGCCTTCGTCGCCGGCCACGTCCACCAGGTGAGCGCCCAGGTCGACGGCACGGTGGCGGACGTGCTCGTCCGCGACAACCAGTCCGTCAGGGCCGGGGACGTCCTAGCGAGGCTCGACCCCCTCGAGTTCCAGCTCGCGGTGGAGAGGAACCAGGCAGGCGCCGCCCAGGCGCAGGCCGAGGAGGCGCAGGCGGCCGCCGCCCTGATCCAGGCCGAGGCCCAGCTCGCGGGCGCCCAGGCGCGCACCGTCGAGGCGGGCGCGCAGGTCTCGCAGGCGAAGGTCCAGCTGGACCTAGCGGAGATCAACCGCGGCCGCGCCCGCCAGCTCTTCCACGACGGCGGCGCCGTCACGCAGTCGGACCTCGACAACGCCGAGAGCGCGTACAACGGGGCGCAGGCGGCGCTGTCGGCGGCGCAGGCCAACGTCCGGGCGGCGGAGGCCGCGGTGGCCGCGTATCGCGCCGCCATCGGGTCGGCGAAGGCTCAGTCGCTGGCTGCCACCGCCTCGTCCCTCGCCTACAGGGCCGCGGTGGCCGACGCGAAGCGGAAGCTCGCCTACGCGACCATCGTCGCGCCGGCCGGCGGCCGGATGGGCAACAGGAACGTGGAGGTCGGCAACCGGGTGCAGGCCGGCCAGGTCCTATTCGCCCTCGTCGAGCCGAACCCGTGGGTCGTCGCCAACTTCAAGGAGACCCAGCTCGCAAACGTCCGCGCCGGTCTCCCGGTCAACGTGTCGATCGACGCCCTTCCCCGGCACGAGCTCCACGGCTCGGTCGACAGCGTCGCGCCCGCGAGCGGGGCCCAGTTCGCGCTCCTGCCCCCGGACAACGCGACCGGCAACTTCACCAAGGTCGTGCAGCGCGTGCCGGTGAAGGTCGTGCTCGACCAGGCGAGCCTCGACGAGCTCGGCGACCGACTCCGGCCCGGGCTATCCGCGGTCGTGGACGTGCGCGTGCGCTAGGCGCGACGCCCCAGAGGGTTGCCCCGCAACCCGGGGGCGGGGACGGGCCGGGCCCGGGGCGCCGGCGGGCCGCCGGCGCATTCAACTTTACAGTTAGTTTAACCGGTTCAATGCAGACAAGGGCGCGAAAAAGTCGTCTTACGGAGTGTGATCCTGAAGCCCCTGTTCCGCTGGTTCCTCGCCGCCTTCCTGATCGTGGCGGGCGTGAACCATTTTCGCATGGCGTCGGCGTACACCGCCATGGTGCCCCTGTGGCTGCCCTCGCCCTCCAACCTCGGCGCGGTCGCCGGGATCTGCGAGATCCTCGGCGGGATCGGCATCCTCATCCCGGGGCTCCGGCGCGCGGCGGGCTGGGGCCTGGTCGCGCTCCTGGTCGCCGTCCTCCCGGCCAACGTTCACGCCGCGTTCTCGGGGCACATGGTGGGGTTTGATTTCCCAACCGCGGTGCTCTGGATACGCCTTCCGCTCCAGGTCGTCCTCATCGCATGGGCCTCGTGGGTCGCCATCGCGAGGGAGCCGAGGCTCGGCATCTGACGTCTCCCGGGGCCACGACGGCAGCCTCCAGCGCGACGCGGCGGGGCAAACCCGCGGTCCCGGGCCGGGCGCAGCCGGGGCTTGCGCAATGCGGATTTGACCGACCCCCGGCAGATGGACATCGTGGATGGCTCCATGCATTTCCCCGCGGGGTTCGCCGCCTTCACCCTCGCTCGGCCGGAAGGTTCATCCTGGATTTACGCAGCGGCCGCCTGGTTCCTTGTGGTCCTTCCCGCCTGCTTCGCGGGGCTGGGCCTGATCGCAAGGCGGCTCCTGGGCGCAGCGGGCGTCAGGATGGAGCTTCTGCCGGCGCTTGGCTTGGCCGCGTTCGTCTTTGCGGGGGGCATCCTGAACCTCGCGCGCCTGGCTTTTCCACTTTCGATCTGGATCCTTCTTGCAGCCGGGCTCTGCGCGGCGGCCGCCGCAGCCTGGCGGCGCGCGGGGTCCCGCGCGTCCGGCGGCGCCGGCCTTCAGCGGCTGCGAGGCGGCAGGGGGCTCTGGCTGCCGGGCTGCGTCGCGGCCGGCGTGATGGCCCTGACGCTGGCGGCGCAGCTCGCGCCCAGGGTCTACAATTGGAATGACGACCTCCAGAAATACTTCGCGCATCCCGTCCGGATGCTCGAGACGGGGACCGTGTTCGGCTCGCCGCTCAGCGCGATCGGCGTCGAGAGCATCGGCGGGATGGCGTTCGTCCACAGCTGCGTCCTGCTCTGGCTGCCGATCAGGGCCATCAACGGGGCCGACGCCATCCTCGGGCTGCTCCTGTGCCTCATCCCCCTTCTCGCCTACGGTTGGCGGCATCCCGGGCTGCGCGCGGTAACGGCGGTGGCCATCGCCAGCACCGTCATCATCGACCCCTACTACGTAAACATATCGGCCCTGTTTCTCGGAAGCGCACTGATGATGGCGACCGTCATCCTCACGGGCGAGACGGACGTGCCGAACGGAAGGTTCTCGGGCGGCAGGCCGGCGACGGTCGGCCTGGTCTATGCGGCGCTGGTCGCCCTCAAACCCACCTTCCTCCTGTTTGTCGGGCCGCACATCGTGGCGGTCGTGTGCGCGGTGGCCCTGGCGCAGGCCAGCACAAGGGCTGGCATCAGGTGGGGCGCGAGGGCGGCCGCCTTCACCGCCTGCTTCCTGGCCCCCTGGATCGTCGTCCATCTTCCCCGCTATATGGCGCTGAAGGCCCCGGGCGGAGCCGCCCATCTGGTCCCCATCCACCAGCCGATTCTCCTCCTGGGCGCCGGGTCGATGGGGATGGGACTGACCGGGCTTCGCGCCTACACTGTCCTCGTTGCCGTCCTGGCTGCGCTCGCCCTTGCGTGCGTGGGGTTGCCGCCCGCCCTGCGGCGGGCGGGCGCCAGGTACGTGGGCGCGGCGGTCGCCGCGGCGGTGTCCGTCGCCGCGTACCCTTTCATGCTCTTCGCATTTCCGCGCATCGTCGGATACGCGGACGCCGACCCGAACGCGGTCCGGTATTTCATTCCGCTCGGAATCGGCGTCTTTCCGATCGCGCTCTGCTTGGCCGCGCAGTCGCTCATGGAACGGGCGCCGGCCCTCCCGCCCCGCGCCGGCCTCGGGCTCTGCGTCTCCCTGGGCCTGGCCCCGCTGGCATTCTTCAGCGGGACGGCGGCCGAGCGGTACCGGGACGCCTTCAGGTACGGGACGATCCTGCCCTTCCAGGTTGCGCACGAGGCGTCGCTCGCGAGGCAGATGGATTATGCGCTGGGAAGCGCAAAGCAGGTGGAGATCCGCAGCCAGCAGGAAAGGATCCCGCCGGGATCCTCGCTGATCGCCTGGATCAACACCCCCTACCTCCTCGACTATTCGCGAAACACGATCTTTGACGCGGAGGTTGCGGGAATCGCGAACCGATGGGGGGCTCTCCCGGACTCGGACTACATCCTCTGGGAATACCGCGGGTCCCCGGACCCGCATGCGCGGACGATGCACCTGGTGGAGACGCTTCCCCAGATGAACATGGGGCGCGCGGCCGCGCTGATCGAGTTCGACCGGATACTGTCCGAGCGCGTCCGGGCCGGAACCACCGTCTTCAGGAACGACGAATTCATCCTCGCGCGCACCGCAAACGGCAGACAGTGAGCTCGACGCCAGCTCCTGCGCCCGGGCGCGGCGCCGTGCCTTCACCGAGTATGGCAATCCCGAGATCCTCAACACGGACCAAGGTGGCCAGTTCACAAGCGCCGGCCTCGCCGCGCTCATCACGGCGCCGCCCCAATCGAAGTTTACCGGGGTCACGAACACCTGGCTGTCCCTGCTTGATCTCCCCCCATATTCTCCCGTACCCGGGTCACGACGGAGTTGAGGCATTGCTCCGGCCCCGGATGATTCTTTTTATTTCTTCATATGCCGCGCGCACATGCTTTAACGGCCATTTTGCCCTGCAATGATCTCGACGCCAGCGAAGCTTTCTACGCCAAGCTCGGCTTCGTACGTCAAGCTGGGGGAGACGCCAACTACCGGATGCTGTCAGACGGCAAGGGAGGAGAAATTCACCTTACTGCTGCGGTAAAAGGCTGGCTTGTCCCCGGCCGCAATCCCTTCGGTCTCTATCTTTGTGCAGAAAACGTGGACGAACTGGCCCGGAATCTTGGCGGCGCCGTGCTACATCCGGCCGAGAATAAGCCCTGGGGAATGTACGAATTTTCACTCTCCGACCCGGATGAAACATGCGTTCGTGTTGGTTGGCCGAGCAGCTTTAGGGGTAAAGGCTGACACAAATCGAGATTAACTCAGGCCGACCGGCGCTCATCCTACATCCCTGATCCCAAACGCAACCCCCACGGACTCGCTTCACGACGGGGAGGGAGCTGCGCTCCCTCCCCGAATCCCTCCCTCAATATTCATTCTTATTTCAGCCGATCCCGCCGCCTAACCAATCGGGCCCCTCTCACCGGTAATTCCTCAAAGCGGGATAGCTGACCCGCCATTGTAACCTCTCAGATGTGCACAAGATCAGCACAGACTCCGATTGGGAAACCCTGACAAAAGGGTCAGTCTGGAAATCCGGGCGGACGGCCCAGGAGCGGCTACGACCTGGCAAGTCAATGCCGCAAGCATGGAGCAAAGGTCTTAGGAGTACTGCTTGAGACGCTTAACAGCGAGGACGAGCAGGTGAGGCTTAAGGCGGCCCACGTGATAGCAGAGCGAGGCTTCGGCAAGGCTCACCAGTCAATTGACCAGAATCTGACAGCAGAACAGGGTCCGATAAAGATCTGCTGGGTGGGACAGTCGCCTGCGCAGCCACCTAAATCAACGCGGCGAAATATGGTGGTTAGATGGCGCGCCACTGCCCACGCAGTAAGCTTGGCTACAAAAGCCCAGCTCGGCGGGCCTTCCCTTCGGCCAGGGATGGACAACCGACATCAACCGTATCAACATCAAGCAATCATCCAGACTGAGCCTGAACGTGACCCGAAAAGACGAACCCGTTCAACCTGCCCCTTGTTTGGCTTCGGGTTACAGTATCCTCGCTATGCCGCCACGACCTGATCGAGGTCTTGATCAACCAATAACGTTTTACCCTCGTTTTCTCCAAAATGGCGGCATGAACTCCTTCGTTGCACAAAAATGAACGTCCTTGAATTGATGAGCCCAAATTTTGTCACAGTCGGCTCCAAGACGCCGCTGCGCGAGATTCTGCGGCTTATGCTCCGCTACGATCTGAATGATATTCTGGTCGTAGACGGCGAGCAAAGGCTGGCAGGCATTGTCACATACGCTGACCTGAGTCGCAAATTGCTCCCGACTGGGAAGGAATTAATGGAACATGAAGAGTACATGACAATTCCTCAGTCAATGGAAGATCGATACAGAGACTTCACAGGTGTTCCCGTTGATGCGATCATGACGAGAAACGTCATCACCGTATCCCCCGATCTTGAGGCGCTCGAGGCTGGGGCGACTATGATTGCCCGCCGCGTCAAGCAATTGCCGGTGGTCCGAAACCAGAAGGTAATAGGAATCATCAGGCATAAGGACCTTGGTTGGGGCCTGATGATGCAATTCCCTGAATGTATGAAGGGTTGAGACGGCATCAGCCTATTCAACCGCAAGTACTTCTCCAAGCGTTCGATTGTGATCATGCCGGAAAAGACGGCGACGCCACCACCACTTTGGAATTAGGTCAGGAGGGGCTGGTAAAGAAATGGATCATCCCTGGAGCACAGGGAGCGAGAAGTCTTGGTTTTCTGCTCCTCGCAGAAGCTACGGGACAAAGATAGCAAACTGGAAGGATAACGATTGCCGTACGATTAAGGTGACACTGATCCGAAGCGATCAGTCACACAGCGCAGGTGCGGCATTGGCGGTGCCGGGAGTTTAAGCAGGCCAGGTAGCGCCACAGCAAGAAGTAGCTCAAGAAGAGCTGTGTTTGAAGCGGCTAGGTCCACGCCTGCTAACAGGCAGGTATCAGGAAGTCGCACCCATCACCCCGCCGTTAGTTTCCAGCCTCGGAAACAGCGGCCCGTTCAACGGCACACATACTCAAATAATGGCGCCCTTGCTGTATCTCACGCTGTAACTTTGCCATACCCGGAAATTGCTAATGCGTATCATGCGGCAATATAGCCACTTCCAAATCAGTGCCCGGATTCGGACTCGAACCGGCACTTGTTTTTACCCTCTGGATGAATTGCAAGTTATAGAGCGAAATCGATGAAGATGACCTGCACAAATGACGCACGCTGTGACCTTTGCTGTAACCACAATTCTTGGTCATGGCTTACCGACGACACCTTCCAAAATCACCGCTCTGAGATGCTGGATTCACTCTCCCCGACGGCAGACGTACCCAGCGCGGCAAGGAATGCGGTCCCAGTGGGGTGAAGACCTCACCGCCGCCCCAGCGCCGGTTCGATGCAACAGGGCCCGGGGAGAATTATGCGGTAACTTAGGCGGTCCGGAGTGGTCAATATCATCATGATGAAAAACAGCCAAACCGCATCCCACGATGCAACCGACACATTCCTTAGCGACCTTCGCTCACTCGTCACCGAGGCCGAGAAGCTGCTCGATGAGTCCCCGGAGAGTGCCAACACGGGGACAGGGCACGCGCTGCGCGCGCGCCTCGACGCCGCACAGGAGCGCTTCAACGACATCTACGCTAGCGCGAGAAAGCAGGTCATTGCCGGCGGGAAGTACACCGACAAGGCCATCCGCGAGAACCCCTACCAGTCGCTGGCAATCGCCGCCTGCGTCGGTTTGCTGGTCGGTGTCTTCGTCGGTCGCAGCTCCAAGTAACGGTCGATGCCATGGACCTCGAGCATTCCGATTCGCCGGGATTGCTGGGCTCATTCCGAAACCTGGGAGAGAGCCTGCTGGCCGGCCTCCAGGATCGCATTGCGCTGATCTCGCTTGAGTTGAAGGAGGAGAAGCTCCGGCTGATCCAGATCTTCTTCTGGATGAGCGCCATACTCTTCGCGGGCGTGATGGCTATGACGTTTGCCAGCCTGATGCTGGTCTACCTTTTCTGGGAGACTTCGCGGCTCGCAGTGCTCGGAGGCCTCGCGCTGCTATATGCCGTGGCCTTCGTGTCCATTATCTTGGCCTTCCGCCGCTACCTCGCGCGCCAGCCCCCGCTCCTGGCGGCGACGCTCCAAGAGCTCAGGGAGGACCGCGAATGTATCCACACGAGGAATTGACGTCCCTGGCGGCCAACAAATCCGCGCTGAGGCAACGAATCCTTACCCGGCGCTCGGAATGGGCCGCGGCGGCTACGCGCCTGACCCAACCCATCGCCTGGATCGACCGGGCCCATGCTAGCTGGCGCCGCCTTTCGCCCCTGGTCAAGCTTGCCTCCGTGGCGATCGGCCTTCTGATGGGCCGGCTGAAGATTCGGCACTTGAGGACGTTGGGATCGGTGCTGCGCTGGAGTCCGCTCGTGCTCGGTGCAGTCCGCGGCCTGACCCTGCCGCGGGGCCCTTCCGGCCGCGGCTGAGCCGTGGTCGTCGGCCGATCCTAGGATGGCGAGCTTCTTGCCGCAGGGGTGCGCATCTTTGAATACTCTGGGCCAAACACGCCAAGGTCATGCTGGCCGATGAGCGCGGGGCAATGGTTGGATCCGCCAATCTCGACCACAGGTCGATGCGGCTGAATCTTGAGCTCAACCTGCTCTTTCACTCGGCCGAGCACAACGGCGAGCTTGCGCGAACCCCTGAGTACGACCTTGCGCTCAGCCAGGAAATAGACCGGGCCAACTTTGCCAGCCGGCCATTCAGGAAGAAATTCGCGGAAGCGGCCCTGAGGCCGCTGTCGCCTATTCCCTGACCTCTTTGCCCTCAGTCGGCGCCGAAGGACTTGATGCCCCATTTCCGGGCCCAAGATTTGAAACCAATCGCGAAGGGGCCGACGCCGGAGGAACGGCGGCCGCGATGCTTCCGCAAAAGGCGGCGGCGCACCCAGCGCGATGCGCTCGACGCGGCGCTCGTCGCCGGCCGCGCCGGAGCCGCAGCTCCCCATAGCCAAAATCAAGAGCGATCAGCAGCACCAGAACCCACCTGATCGCTATCCCACGGGAAAGGCCCTGCTCCGGGAGCAACTTGCCCGAGCCGCTTAAGCCCGGCTAGGTGCAGGCAGCCAGCCCGACGACCAGGCCAGAAATAGCGCCGACCGCGAACGGCGAAAACCTCCCTAGCCGGTCACAGAAATCAAGGCTCGCGGGGAGCGACTTGCTGAATGTCATCCCGCCAACCACCTACCGAGGCGGTGAACGGCTCATCTCGGAGGAGTGGCGCGCAGCTCAACGCCCGATTACTTCTCCTAGGGACGATATCGCAGGAATTCGGTCACAAACGACCTTGATCGATACGAGGATCGGAACCGACAAGATTGCTCCCGGTATACCCCACAGCCAGACCCAGAATATCAACGAAACAAAAATGGCCACCGGGTTGAGCGTGAAGCGCCGGCCAAGCAGGGTCGGGGTGACGAGATTCGCCTCCAGAAGATGGAGCATCAAATACAACAGGGGCGGCAGAAGTCCCCGCCAAGGCGAATCGAAAGTGAGGAGGCCGACCGCCGCCAGAATGATGACTCCGCAGATTGCGCCGAAATAGGGTATGAAATTCAGAAGCGCCACGAGGATTCCCCACATCGCGGCATTTGGAACTCCGACGAGGTAGAGGCCTCCACTCACGAGTGCACCCAGGCAAACGTTGATCAGCGAGATCGAGAACAGATACTTGGATATGTTCTGCTGTATCTCATGGCTTATCTCGACCGCGCGTATCTTCCCCCTCAAGGTCGGAACCAGGCGGACGAGTTTCTGCAGAAATAGGTCGCCGGAGGCGAGCAACAGGTAAATCAACACCAACACCTCGCCCAGGCCCGCCAAGAAAGTGCCCGTCCAGTTGAGAATGGAGCTGGTGCCGCGTTGGTCTTTGACTTCCACCATGGGTGTCTTTCTTTGCTCCTCCTTCTTTTCCGCCTCCGTAGCTCCGAGATCACTCACCGCCGCCGTCGCCTGGCTGAAGTGCCAGGCCTTCGGGAAGATCCTCTGAACCCGTTGTCTTAGCTCGGTCATGTGCTGCGGAGCTTCATTCATCCACCTCGCCGCCGGTCGTTCCAATTGATAGAACCCGGCTCCGATAGCGGCCATCAGGAGGCAAAAGACAACGGCGGCTGAAAGAGGCGCCGGAAGATGGAGGTAGGACAGACAGCGCACCAACGGTTGCAAGGTCATCGCCGCCATCCATGCCAAGAGGACGGGCAGGACGACGGGACGGGCAAAGTAAAGGAAGGTGATCGTGCCGAGCACGACTATGACGAGCTGCGCCGACGCCATCTTGATCGGTTCATGCGCGTCCGCTTGATCGGGTGGCGGTTCGCTGGCAGCCGAATTGGCGCGCGGGACGAGCGTGTCCGCCTCAGAACAGTCGGATCTAGCACCGGTCTCAGGTTCGCTGGGAAGCTTCATGCCGGTCTCCCCACCGTGTGCTGCCCCAGACGGTCAGTTCCTGCGGGTCGAAAGTGTCCGGAACCGCCATCTGCCGCGCGGGGTAGAAACCGCCGTATTTCCAGAGCAATGCAGCGATCTGTTGGTACCGTTTGAAATGTGTTTCGGAGGGGGTCATCGGCACGTAATGAGGGCATGGGACGAGCAGGCTCTCGCGTGTAGGAAACGAGAAACGCGATGCTAACGGAACGGCCGCCAGAAAGGTATGGGGCGTTGACGGTATAGAATTAGGCCCGCCGGCACGGGGGGCAGGTGCGGGCCCGGCCGGTAAGCCCACGTCGTCCCGAACCCCACAGGCTGCCCAATGCAGGCGTCGAAACCCGGGCCATTGTCCGGGCGCGAGCTCACATCAACGGACAGCGCGGACAAGGACGCTGGCGAAGGCCATGTAACCTTTTATAGGGCAATGGTGCCCGGGGCCGGACTCGAACCGGCACTTCCTTGCGGAAATCGGATTTTAAGTCCGAAGCGTCTACCGTTCCGCCACCCGGGCAACCGGCACCGGGAATCTCTGGGAAACCGGGCCCGGAACGCGAGCCTTTGTCGCGGGTCCGCCCGCTGGCGGCCACAGGGCGGCAGCCCCAGAATAGAGAATAGGCTTTCCAATCCCGGAGGGAATGGACGAGCTTGGGGAAACATGCCCCCCTTAACCCGCAGAACCTGCATCGCCCTCGCCCTGGCCATCGCCGGCGCCACGCCCGCGTACCCCTGGGCCGCCGAGGGCCACCGGGCGCTGTCGCTCGTAGCCGAGCAGCACCTGACCGCCGACGCGCGCAGCCACGTGGTCAAGATACTCGGGAGCGACGACCTGCCCTCGATCGCCGTCTACATGGACGACCTGCGCTCCGCGCTGTTTCACACCGGCCCGCTCGGGTCAGATCCCGAGGCGCTCAGGTTCAACGCGGAATTCCCCCAGAACAGCCTGTGGCACTATGTCGACCTGCCCCTCGGCACCAAGGCCTACGAGCTCGACGGCGCGTTCTCCAATCCCCACGACGTGGTCCACATGGTCGAGGAGGCCGTGAGCGTCCTCGAGGGCGGCGGAGACAAGAGGATCTCGAAGCTCCAGGCGCTCCGGATGGTCGTCCACTTCGTGGGCGACGAGCACCAGCCGCTGCACATCGGCAACGGGTTCTATCAGGTCGGCGCGGACGGGGCGGTGAATCTCGTCACGGACCCCGCGGCCGCGAAGGGCCTCCCCAACGACAAGGGCGGGAACGCCCTCTTCTTCGGGCCCGGGCGCTACGACGAGCTCCATGCCTACTGGGACCTGGCGCTCGTCGCGAAGATCGCGAACACCGAGAAGCCCGAGGAGCTGGCCAAGGTGCTCGAGGCGAAGGCGGCCGCGGAGGGCGCGCCCTGGAAGAGCACGGGCGATTACCACCACTGGGCCGAGGCATGGGCCACGGAGAGCCTGGTGGCGGCCAGGACCGCCTACGAGGGGATAGCTTTCGGCGCGGAGACGCCCGATCCCAAGGGCGGGATAAAGAGTATAAAGATTACTTTTCCCCCCCATTATGACGAGAATTGCATCCCATTGGCGGAGAAACGCCTCGCACAGGCGGGTTACCATCTCGCCGAGCTCCTGAATGCAATCCATTGGGCGGATTGAAGGCGCCCAAAGGCCAAAAAAGGACTGGCGCAATTTTCAGCGGCCCCGCAACTTTGGGGCCGACCGTTTCCACAGAAACCCTTCCCACATGATCAAGACTCCCAAAGCATGGCAATTGGGCGCGTGCGCCGCACTCGCAGCGTCCCTGATACCGTCCGCGCGAGCAAGCGAATCGGACATAAACCTACCGGACCTGAACGCGGTGTCGTTCATGGGCGGCGCCCTGAGCGGGTCGGCGGTCCTCATGGCGGGGCTCGTCGTCTGCCTGATAGGCATGGCGTTCGGCTGGGTCCAGTACGTCCAGACGCGCAAGCTGCCCGTCCACTCCTCGATGTCGGACGTGTCGAACACCATCTGGGAGACCTGCAAGACCTACCTGGGGCAGCAGGGCAAGTTCCTCGTCGTCCTGTGGGTGCTGATCGCGGCCTGCATCACGTACTACTTCTACGCGCTGTCCGGGCAGTCGGCCGGGCATGTCGTCGTCATCCTCCTCGCCTCGGTCCTCGGCATCCTGGGGAGCTACGGCGTGGCCTGGTTCGGAATCAGGATCAACACGGTCGCCAATTCCCGCACGGCCTTCTCGGCCCTCAAGGGATTCCCGCTCGCCACGCTGACCATCCCGCTGAGGTCGGGGATGAGCGTCGGCCTGCTCCTGGTCGCGATCGAGCTCTTCTTCATGATCTGCATCCTCGCGTTCGTCCCGTCGGGGCTCGCGGGCCCGTGCTTCATCGGATTCGCGATCGGCGAGTCGCTCGGGGCGTCGGCGCTGCGCATCTGCGGCGGCATCTTCACCAAGATCGCCGACATCGGGGCGGACCTGATGAAGATCATCTTCAAGATGCCCGAGGACGACCCGCGCAACCCGGGCGTCATCGCGGACTGCACGGGCGACAACGCGGGCGACTCCGTCGGGCCGACGGCGGACGGGTTCGAGACGTACGGCGTCACCGGCGTGGCGCTGATCGCGTTCATGGCGATCGCGCTTGCGTCGACGCCGGCGCTCGGCGGGACGCTCATCGTGTGGATCTTCGGCATGCGCATACTCATGATCCTCACGTCGCTCGCCAGCTACTTCATCAACGGGTCGGTGAGCCACGCCATGTACGGGAGCAAGAGGGACTTCAACCTCGAGCAGCCCCTGACGAACCTCGTTTGGATCACGTCGATCGTCTCGATCGCCGTCTCGTACGGCGCGAGCTACGTTCTCCTCGCCTCGCACCCCCTCTGCCCGCCCGGGCTCTGGTGGGTCCTCGCGACCATCATCTCGTTCGGCACGATCGCCGGCGCGCTCATCCCCGAGTTCACGAAGGTATTCACGTCCACGGAGAGCCGCCACGTGAAGGAGATCGTGACGTCCTCGAAGCAGGGCGGCGCCTCGCTCAACATCCTCTCCGGCTTCGTCGCCGGCAACTTCTGCGCGTTCTGGATGGGGCTTGTGATCATCCTCCTCATGTTCGGTGCGTACCACTTCTCGGCCAACCCGGCGCTCCAGGCGATCATGCCGGAGGAGTTCCGGTTCGCCGCGCCGATCTTCGCGTTCGGCCTCGTCGCCTTCGGGTTCCTGGGCATGGGGCCCGTGACGATCGCCGTGGACAGCTTCGGGCCGGTGACTGACAACGCCCAGTCCGTCTACGAGCTCTCGCAGATCGAGGCGAAGAAGGACATCTCCGCCGAGATCGAGAAGGACTTCGGGTTCCGGCCCGACTTCGCCCAGGCCAAGCACCAGCTCGAGAAGGGCGACGGCGCCGGGAACACCTTCAAGGCGACTGCGAAGCCCGTCCTCATCGGGACGGCCGTCGTGGGGGCCACCACCATGGTTTTCGGCATCATAATGCTCCTCAAGCGCCTGCATCCGGACACGATCGAGCGGCTCTCGCTCGTGCACCCCGAGGCGATCATGGGGCTCCTCATGGGCGGCGCCGTCATCTACTGGTTCACGGGCGCCAGCACCCAGGCGGTCGTCACCGGCGCCTACCGGGCGGTCGTCTACATCAAGGAGAACATGAAGCTCGACGCGACGACCGCGTCCGTGTCGGCCTCCAAGGAGGTCGTCCGCATCTGCACCCAGTACGCCCAGAAGGGAATGGTCAACATCTTCGTCGTCGTCTTCACGTTCGCGCTGTCGCTCGCGTTCTTCAATTCGTACTTCTTCATCGGGTACCTGATCGGCATAGCGTTCTTCGGCCTCTTCCAGGCCATATTCATGGCCAACGCGGGCGGCGCGTGGGACAACGCGAAGAAGATCGTCGAGGTCGACCTCAAGATGAAGAACACCCCACTCCACGCCGCGACGGTCGTGGGCGACACGGTCGGCGACCCCTTCAAGGACACGTCGTCCGTCTCGCTGAACCCGGTCATCAAGTTCACGACGCTCTTCGGCCTCCTCGCCGTCGAGATCGCCGTGAACATGAACCCGTCGCTGAGGCTCGGTCTCGGCGCCGTGATCTTCCTGGTCGCCCTGGTGTTCGTGTACCGGAGCTTCTACGCGATGCGGATCCCGGTCGACTGAGCCGCGGCCGGCGCAGCCAGCGAGCATTCCACCCGGACGGGCTCCGTCACGACGCGCCCGAAGATCGTCGTCAGGCCGGCGGACGCGGCGTCGCGTCCGCGCGTCGCCGCAACGATCATCCCCGGGGGTATTCCGTCCGTGGGGTCAAAGACCCTCCACTTTCCCCCGAGATAGGCCTCGAAGCAGGCGTGGAAGTCCATGGGCACGAGCCCGACCGCGTAGCCGCCGACGTAGCGCGCGGGGATGGAAATCGCCCTGCAGAGGGCGATGGCCAGGTGCGTGTAGTCGCGGCAGACGCCCTTGCGCGCCTGCCAGACATCCCAGGCCGACGTCCTGCTGTCCGTCGAGCCCGGGGCGTACTCGATGTTCGCGTCCACCCACCTGCAGATCGAGCGCACCTGCTCCGCCCGGTCCTCCACCTTCCCGAACAGCTCCCAGGCGCTGGGCCCGAAGCGGTCGCTCTCGCAGTAGCGGCTGGGCAGGGTGTACGTGAGGACGGTCAGGGGCAGCCTGGCGGGCTGGTCCGCCGGAACCGCCGCCGGCATCTCCGGCCGGTTGACATCGACAACCGCCGAATACACGAGCTCGAACGGCCCGGTCCGGGCCTCCAGGCGCAGCACGCGCTCACCCTTCGAGGTCGTGGCGATCTCGGTCGGGACCTCCGGGGTGCAGACGATCGCCTCGGAAACCAGCTGCTGCTGGGTGTCGGTGTTCGCCAGAACGTTGAAGGTGAACGCGGCGCTCGGCGCCACCACCTGGTAGCGCAGCGTGCAGCCGACGGAGATATTCATCGCCGCGGAATCTGGATGCACCGGTCCCGGTCCGCAATCCTCGGGTTGCCGCCAGGGTCGGTGGTCGCCCCCGCACTCCCAAGTTGCTTTTCGCCATGGACTTGGCCTATCCCTGTCGGCCGGCGGGTCAGGCCCGGGCGAGCACGGGGACTGACTCGCGCTTAAGCTCGCGCATCATGAGCGAGTATATCGCGTCGGCCGGCCTGCGCCCCTGGAAAAGGATGCCGTTCACTTCGACCAGGATCGGCGCGTCGATCTGCCTCTCGGCGCAGAGCCCGGCGAACGAGCGGGTGGTCTCGTAGCCCTCGACGACCGTCTTGCGGCCCTCGAGCAGCTCCGCGATCTGGCGCCCCTCGCCAATCCTCTGCCCGAACTCCCGGTTGCGGCTCCACAGGCCGTGGCAGGTCGCCACAAGGTCGCCGAACCCGCTCAGCCCGTAGAAGGTCTCCCGCCGCGCGCCGAGCGAGACGCCGACGCGCACCATCTCGGCGACCGCGCGGGTGATGAGCGCAGCCTTGGCGTTGTCGCCGAGTCCGAGGCCGTCGCAGCAGCCCGCCGCGATCGCGTAGATGTTCTTGAGGCTGCCGCCGAACTCGACGCCGGCGAGGTCGTCGGTCGTGTAGACGCGCAGGGTCGGCCCGCTGATGGCGGCCTGCACCTCGGGCACGACGGGCACGTCCGCATTTGCGGCGAGCACCATCGCGGCGGGCTGGCCGCGCGCCACCTCGGCCGCGTTGGACGGCCCCGACAGGGCGCCGACCGTCACGCCCGGCAGCGCCTCGGCGACCGCCTGCGACGGGCGCAGGTGGCTGCCGAGCTCGAGGCCCTTGGCCAGGCTGACGATGAGGCGGGGAGCGGCGCCGGCGCCGATGGCGGCCCGGACGTGCTCCGCCGTCTGGCGCAGCGTCTGCGCCGGGCAGGCGAGGAGGATGACGTCCGCCCCCGAGAGGCCCTCCGCAAGCCCCTCGCAGACCGTGACGGAGGCCGGGAGGAAGGCGCCCGGGAGGTACTCGCGGTTCTCCCTCGTGGAGCCTATCGCCGCGGCCTGCTCCGGCCGCCTGGGGACAAGCGCGACGGCGCGCCCGCCCCTTGCGAGGTGCAGCGCGAATGCCGTGCCCCAGGCTCCGGCTCCGACGACGCAGAACTTCATGGATGACTATTAACGGGACCCGTCAGGGCCTTGCTACTTCAAAAACGCGGGAATCTTCTCGTTGGCGATCATCTGCTCGAACGTCTCGCGCGCGGTGACCTGCTCGAACGCGCTGCCCATGACGAGCACCTCGGCCGGTATCGGCCGGGTGTTGTAGCGGCTCGCCATCACGTGCCCGTAGGCCCCGGCGCTCATGAACGCCAGGTACTCGCCCTCGCCGAGCTCCTGGATCTGCCGGTCCCTGGCGAAGCAGTCCGCGGACTCGCAGATCGGGCCGACGATGTCGGCCACGAGCGCCCGGCGCGTCGTGTCGCGGCGCAGGGGGACGATCTCGTGGAACGCGTCGTACATGGCCGGTCTGATGAGGTCGTTCATCGCCGCGTCCACGATGAGGAAATTCTTCCCGTGCCCGCGCTTCAGGTACTCGACGCGGGACAGGAGGACCCCGGCGTTGGCCACCATCGAGCGGCCCGGCTCGAGGAGCACCGTGAGCCCGAGCTCCCTCAGCGTCGGCGCGAGGGCCGCCCCGTAGGCCTCGGAGGTCAGCGGCCGCTTGCCCTCGGGCTGCGTCTCCCACCACGAGTACGGCCCGCTCGCCAGGGCGTCTCGGTAGACGACCCCGATCCCGCCGCCGATGGAAATGTAGGAGATCCCCCGGCGCACCTTCAGGTCGGCGGCCAGCGGGGCGAGCTTCGCGAGCGCCTCGACAAAGGGGGCGACCTCGGTGATCTGCGAGCCGATGTGGGTCTGTATCCCCCTGATCGAGATGTGCGGGTACTTCGACGCCGCCTCGTAGGCCGCGGCGGCCTGCCTTATCGGGATCCCGAACTTGCTGTCGCTCGTCCCGGTCGTGATCTTCGCATGCGTGTTCGCGTCGACGTCGGGGTTGACCCGGAGCGCGATCGGCGCCTTCACGCCGAGCTTGCCCGCGACGTGGTTGAGCCGCCCGAGCTCGGGCTCGCTCTCGACGTGGAAGGAGAAGATGCCCGCCTCCAGGGCCAGCCGGATCTCCGCGTCCGTCTTGCCGACCCCCGCGAACACGCTCTCCTTCACGCTCGCGCCCGCCGCGAGCACGCGGCGCATCTCCCCGGCGCTCACGAAGTCGAACGCGGAGCCCAGGTTGGACAAGTGCCTCACCACCGCCAGATTGGAGTTCGCCTTCAGCGAGTAGCACACCCGGACGTCGAGGCCAGGCATGCTGCCGACGAGGCGCGCGTAGTTGTCGGCTATGGTCGCGGCGCTGTACACGTACGTCGGCGTCCCGTAGAGGCGGGCGACCTCCGCGAGATCCACTGACTCGCAGTGGAGGTTCTGGCCGGCGTAGTGGAAGTGGTGCATCGATTGCGACCGCGACTCTGATAAAAAGCCGTCAAAGGTCGAGTCTGGCGAGTTTCGCCTTGAAAAAACCGCCTCAAAGCACGGATACTGGCCGCGTTAGCCCGATGCCGAACCTGCTCAATCGCCTCTTCCACCGCCCCGCCATCCGCTTCGGGCTGGTCAGCGATTCCCGCGGGAAATTCCGGGATCCCCGGTTTGTGAGCTTCATCGCGGAGAGCAACCGGAAGACCCTCAACACCGATTTCCAGGACGCGGTGCTCAGGGGGCGCAAGCTCCTCAGGTATGCGCTGCTTGCCGCCCTTGCCTGCGGCGGAGCCTGGGTCGTCCTCGAGAGCGCCCACGCGCTGTCGATGTTCTGATCAGGCGGCGTCGCGCAGGTCGTCCGCGGGGCGGCTGGGCGCGCTGAACGGGACGACCCTCGATCTCACGCGGACCGGCTGCAACTTCCTGCTGTAGTCCGCTACGGCGACCGAGACGACGCCGGCGACCGAGAAGGCGATGGTCGCGGCGACGGCGTTGACGGCAAGGAAGACGAAGGCCGCGATGACGGCCAGGACTGCGACGACGGGAAGGATGACGGGCTTCATGTTATTTTGGATTCGTGGGTTGTTATGGCGCCAGAGTACCGGTCCTCGCCCGGAAGTGATACTGAACTTTGATGAGCGGGCTTCCCGGTGGATGGACGGGCGCTGCCCCCCAGCCGGACTGGCCGCGCCACGGGTTCCAGCCGCTGGTCGAACGCGAAGGCCGGCCCGAAGGGCCGGCCGTTACAAGGACCCCGAGGGAGGAGGAGGCTGGGTCACGCCGCGACGCGATACTCGGCCGATGCCAGGCGCGACGGACGGAAGGGAACGACCGGGGCCGGGACCCTGAGGGGCTCCATGCCCCTGCCGTAGTCGGCCGCGAGGATTGAGACCATCCCGGTCACCGAGAGGGCGACGCTTGCGGCGACGGCGCTCACGGGCAGGAGGGCGAAGGCCGCGATGATGGCCAGGTATGCGAAGATGGGGAGGATGCGTGTCTTCATGGTGAATTGTGTCGTATTGTTGCCTATAGAACACGGCCCGCCTCCAAAAGTTACAGGGAATCTGGCGCCCCCGCCGCACTGCGGGAATCCGCATGCATGCACGGAAAATCGGCGGCGGGCCTGTCCGGCGCAGGATGCCCCGTTGAAAGGAAATGGCCGGCCCGTTCGGGCCGGCCATCTGTCCGTTTGCGCCGGCGGCGGATGCCGGTTCCCCACATGCCGGTCAGGCCGCCGCGCGAAATTCAACCGACGTATTGCGCGCCTCCTCGACGGGGACGACCCGCGCCGTGACGCGCACGGGCTCGAGGTTCCTGCCGTAGTCCGCCGCGAAGACGGAGATCATGCCGGTCACCGAGAAGGTGACGCCCGCGGCGACGGCGCTCATGGGCAGGAGGACGAAGGCCGCGATGGCGGCCAGGAATGCGATGATGGGAAGGGAGCTGGTCTTCATTTTGATCTTCTTTTTGGTCGCCTGAAGAACACGGCCCCCGGGCAAAAGTTACAGGAAATCCGCGGCGCCCGCCGTCGCCCCGACAATCGTATTTATGCAATGGATATGCAGGTGGCGCGTTCCGCCCCGAATGGCGCGCGAAAACGAGATGGCCGGCCCAAGCGGGCCGGCCATCTGTCCGTTTGTGCGGGCGGCTTATGCCTGCTCCCCGCGTGCCCGTCAGGCCGCTGTGCGGAGCTCGGCCGATGGCCGCCGCGCCTCTTCGAGGGCGACGACCTTGGCCGGCACGCGCACGGGCTCGAGGTTCTTGCCGTAGTCCGCGGCGAAGACGGAGATCATGCCGGTCACCGAGAAGGTGACGCCCGCGGCGACGGCGCTCATGGGCAGGAGGACGAAGGCCGCGATGGCGGCCAGGAATGCGACGATCGGGAGGGAGCTGGCTTTCATTTTCATGTTCTTTTGGGTTGCCATGAGAACACTTCCCCCCGGCGAAAGTTGCAGGGAACCCGCCCCGCGGGGGAGTGGAGTATTCATGCCATGGATATGCGCATGCCGCCCGAGCAAAAAGCGGATGGCCGGCCCGTCTGGGCCGGCCATCTGTCCGCTTGTGCAGGCGGCGGATTCCGGGATCCGCATGCCGGTCAGGCCGCCGTGCGAAGCTCGGCCGATGGATTGCGCTCCTCGCCGAGCGGCACGACCTGGGCCGTGATGCGCACGGGCTGGAGGTTCCTGCCGTAGTCCGCGGCGAAGACGGAGATCATGCCGGTAACCGAGAGGGCGATGCCTGCGGCGACGGCGCTCATGGGCAGGAGGGCGAAGGCCGCGATGGCGGCCAGGAATGCGATGATGGGAAGGGAGGTGGTCTTCATGTTCTCTTGTGCTGGCAAGAGAACACCGGCCCTGCCCAAAAGTTGCAGGGAATGCCTCAGGCCTCGGCGCCGCCCGCCGCCACCGGCCTAAGCGCGGAGCGGAACAGGGCCTTCGCGTAGTCGCGGTTCATCCGGGCGATGAAGTCGTGGGTGATCAGCTTGGGGCACGCCGCGCTGCACTCGTACTGGTTCGTGCAGCCGCCGAACCCGAGCTCGTCCATCTTCGCCACCATGGAGAGCGCGCGGCGGTCGCGCTCGGGCTGGCCCTGGGGGAGCAGCCCCAGGTGCGAGACCTTGGCCGCCACGAAGAGCATCGCGCTCGCGTTCTTGCACGCCGCGACGCACGCGCCGCAGCCGATGCACTGGGCGGCGTCCATGGCCAGGTCGGCGACCTCCTTCGGGACGGGGACCGAGTTGGCCTCGGGCGCCGAGCCCGTGCGGGCCGTGATGAAGCCCCCGGCCTGCTGGATGGCGTCGAACGCGCTCCGGTCGGTCACCAGGTCCTTGATCACCGGGAACGGCCGGGCGCGGAACGGCTCGACCACGATCCGGTCGCCGTCCCTGAAGCTTCGCATGTACGTCTGGCACGTGGCCACCCCGCGGTTGGGCCCGTGCGGCTTGCCGTTGATCACGAGCGAGCACGTGCCGCAGATCCCCTCGCGGCAGTCGTGCGAGAACGCGATCGGCTCCTCGCCCCTGGCCGCGAGCTCGTCGTTCACGACGTCGAGCATCTCGAGGAACGACATGTCGGGGTTCACGTTCCGGGCCGGGTACTCGACGAAGCGGCCCTCCATCCCGGGACCCGCCTGGCGCCAGACGCGAAGGGTGACGTTGAAGGTCTTCGAGGCCATCACTTGTAGTTGCGGACGCTCAACTTGACCGTCTCGTAGGCGAGCGGCTCGACGTTGCGGACGGGGGCCCTGCCCTCCCCGGCGTACTCCCACGCGGCCACGTGGGCGAAGTTCTCGTCGTCGCGCTTGCATTCGCCGTCCGGATATTGGTGCTCCTCGCGGAAATGGCACCCGCAGCTCTCCTCGCGCGCGAGGGCGTCGCGGCACATGAGCTCGCCGAGCTCGAGGAAGTCGGCCACGCGGACGGCCCGCTCGAGGGACTGGTTGAGCGAGTCCCCGGTGCCCGGCACGAGGCCGTTTGCCCAGAACTCCTCGCGCAGCGCGGGGATCTCCTGGAGGGCCTTCTCCAGCCCCTGCCTGTTGCGCGCCATCCCGCAGCGCTCCCACATGATGTGCCCGAGCCGCTTGTGGAAATAGCTCACGGGCTCCCTTCCCCTCACCGAGAGCAGCCTCTTCGTGACCGCGGCCACCCCGACCGCGGCCTGCATGAACTCCGGGCCGTCGGCCGGCGGCCTAGACCCGGGTTTCTGCGTCGCGAGGTAGTCGCCGATCGTGTACGGCAGCACGAAATAGCCGTCGGCGAGGCCCTGCATGAGGGCCGACGCCCCGAGCCGGTTCGCCCCGTGGTCGGAGAAGTTCGCCTCCCCGAGGACAAAGAGCCCGGGGACGTTGGACATGAGGTTGTAGTCCACCCAGAGCCCGCCCATCATGTAGTGCGCCGCGGGGAAGATCCTCATCGGCACCTTGTAGGCGTCCTCGTTGGTTATCTCGTGGTAGATGTCGAAGAGGTTGCCGTAGCGCTCGCGCACCGCGGCCTCGCCCAGCCGGCCGATCGCCTCCGAGAAGTCCAGGTAGACGCCGAGCCCGCTCTCGCCCACCCCTCGCCCCTCGTCGCAGACGCGCTTCGCGGCGCGCGAGGCGATGTCCCGCGGGCAAAGGTTGCCGAAGCTCGGGTACATCCGCTCGAGGTAGTAGTCGCGGTCCCCCTCGGCGATCGAGGCCGGGGGCTTCATCCGGTCCGCGCTGTTCTTCGGCACCCATATCCGCCCGTCGTTTCGCAGCGACTCCGACATGAGCGTGAGCTTCGACTGGTAGTCGCCCGTCACCGGGATGCACGTCGGGTGGATCTGGGTGAAGCAGGGGTTGGCGAAGCAGGCGCCCCGCTTGTAGGCCCGCCAGATCGCGGTCGCGTTCGACCCGCGCGCGTAGGTCGAGAGGTTGAAGACGTTGCCGTAGCCGCCCGTCGCAAGGACGACGGCGTCGGCCGCGTGCCGGGTGACCTCCCCTGTCACCAGGTTGCGGACGACGATCCCCTTGGCGTGCCCGCCCACGACCACGAGGTCGAGCATCTCGGAATTGGTGTGCAGCCTGACGCCGCCGGAGCCGGCCGCCCGCGAGAGCGCCGAGTAGGCTCCGAGGAGCAGCTGCTGGCCCGTCTGGCCCCTGGCGTAGAAGGTGCGCGACACCTGGGCGCCGCCGAACGACCGGTTGGCGAGGAGACCGCCGTATTCCCGGGCGAAGGGGACGCCCTGCGCCACGCACTGGTCGATGATCTGGGATGAGACCTCCGCGAGGCGGTACACGTTGGCCTCGCGGGAGCGGTAGTCGCCGCCCTTGACCGTGTCGTAGAAGAGCCGGTACACGCTGTCGCCGTCGTTCTGGTAGTTCTTGGCGGCGTTGATGCCGCCCTGGGCCGCGATCGAGTGTGCGCGCCTGGGGCTGTCGTGGAACACGAAGCAGCTCACCGAGTAGCCGAGCTCGGCGAGCGACGCCGAGGCCGATGCTCCCGCAAGCCCGGCGCCGACGACGACGACCTCGTACTTGCGCTTGTTGGAGGGGTTGACGAGCCGGATGCTCGCCTTGTGCCTGCTCCACTTTTCGGCGAGCGGGCCGGTCGGGATCCTGGATTCGAGCTGGGCCATGGCGCGTCGGGGTTCTAGTGCAGGTATCCCAGGAGGGCGGCTCCGGGGATCGCCAGGTTGCCGAGGAAATACGCGGCGCAGTACACGGCGACGACCGCCTTCAGCCCCCGCTCCCAGCGGTGGCTGCGCACGCCGAGGGTCTGGAAGAGGCTGTCGGCCCCGTGGAGGAGGTGCAGGGAGAGGAGGCCCACGGCGGCGATGTAGAACAGCGCCACGACCCGCACCTTGAACCCGAGGATCACCATGCTGCGGACGTCGAGGACGTCGGTGCCTGCCCTCACGACCGTCAGGCCCAGCACGCGGTAGTCCCCCTTCATCGTGTAGTGCGCGAGGTTCGCCTTGAACGTCGCCGGCTGCGCGGCGCCGGCCGTGAACTGCGCGATGTGGTAGATGATGAACGCGAGCACCACGTAGCCCGTCCAGCGCATGTAGCGCGAGGAGACCGCCGCATTGATCCATTTATGGACCGCGTAGGGCTCGTCGCCCCGGGCCTTGCGGTCCTCGATCGCGAGGACCGTCCCCGCCCATATGTGGATGGCGGCGCAGGCGAGGAGGACGATCCGGACCGCCCAGAGCGCGGGCCCGAGCGACTGCAGGAAGTGCGCGTACCCGTTTATCCTGTCGGGATCCTCGAAGACCTGCAGGTTGCCCACGAGGTGCCCCGTGACGAAGGCGATCAGGACCAGGCCGGTCGCGGCCATGAGCAGCTTCTTGCCGATCGTGCTGCCTAGGAGGTTGCGGACGAGGTCCATTTCGGTGTGGCTGGGGTTAAAGTCCTACCGCAGCCGCCCGCCGAGTAAAGTCCCGGAATTGGGGACCCCAAGGCCAGGAAACGCCCTCATCCCTGGGAAAGCGGCTTCAGGAGCGCGAACTTGCCGCTCGCCGCCGGGGCGATCGCCTTCCGGCGGAACGCGTTCACCCGCGAGCCGGCGCCCAGGAGGCCCGAGAGGGCGCGGTCGACGCTCCCGTGGTGGGCGGGCCTGTCCGCGACGTAGTGGAAGTCCCAGCGGCTCTCGGCCGTCTGGACGAGCACGTAGTGCCAGCAGGCGAAGTCCGCCGGCAGGGCGGCGTCCACGTCGGAGGCCGAGACGAGCGTCCTGTCGGGCCTGACATGGAGGTCGCGCTCCCGCCCGAGCATCCTGAAGCCGCCGGGCATGGCCCGCACGATGTCGCCCGTGTGGTACCTGAGGAGCGGCATCGCCTCCCTCCCGCGGGTCGTCACGTAGATCTGGAAGACTCCGGGCAGGTCGGGCCGCCACGGGGCCAGCTCGATGAACGCGTTCTCGTCGATGGCCTTCGAGTCGTCCCGGAACGCCTCCCCCACGAAGAGGTAGCCGGCCTCCGTCGAGCCGTACAGGTCGACCTGCGGGGCGGGGAACGCCTCCGCGATGCGCCGGCCGTGCTGCAGGCTCGCCTTGCCGTAGGTGAGGATGACCACGCGGATGCAGGGCACCCTGACGCCGCGCTTCAGGGCCGCGCGCGCCAGCAGCGAGAGGTAGACGGGCTCGCCCTCGAGGATCTCCGGCTGCGTCGCCTGGATCTCGATGAGGATGCGGTCCCATTCGGCATCGGAGAAGACGAACGGGTCGCTCGAGAGGTTCAGGTACACCGTACCGTCGAAGTAGCGGTGGGGGAACGGATGGTCCTCGTACGGGCAGAGGTTGCTCGAGCAGCCCACCGGGGCCAGCACGCACTTGCGGTACGGCCGGTCGGCGAACTCCCGCAGTATCGGCGAGGCCCGGTAGGCGCGGCGGGTCTGCGCCGCCCACCAGCCGTCCTCCATGATGACCGTCATCGGCGCCGACGTCGTGCCGGACGTGTTCTCGTATTCGAAGCGGCGGTCCGCCAGACCCCGCTCGACCTCGCGGTAGTCGGCAAAGAACGACTGGTGCCCGCTCTCGACGATTTCCTTCTTGGACAGCGCCGGGATCTCGCGGTAGCACGACCACTGCAGCGCCTCGCCGTGGAGCGGGAAGCGGCGGCCGTAGATCGGGCTCCTCGAGTAGATCCTGCGGATCTCCTGCTCAAGCGGCGCCGGCAGCAGGCCGTCCTCCCCGGGGGAGCCGAGCGCCGAGAGGCTGTTGGCAAAGAGGGACGCGTTCATGCCTTTGCTCGGTTTGCGGTCACGGGTAGGGATGGAGCAAAGGTTGCCCCGCGGGCGCGCCAAGTCAAATTCGCCGGACCCCCTCGAAGAACATGAGCGCCGCGACCGTGAGGCTGTGGGTGATGGCGCCGGAGCGCGCCCACGCGAGCACGTCGTCCACGGGCGCCGTCAGCATCTCGATCTCCTCGTCGTCGTCCCATTTCACGGGCCCCGCGGGCGCCGCGCCCTCGACGATCACGAAGTGGCAGCGGTTGTCCATGATCGCCGGGTTGGGATGCACGCTCCCCAGGAGCCGCGCCGAGGTTCCGCGGTACCCGGTCTCCTCCGCCAGCTCGCGCAGGCCGGCGGCGACGGGATCCTCGCCGGCCTCGATCACGCCGCCCGGTATCTCGAGCGAGAGCGCGCCCGAACCGAACCGGAACTGCCGCACGAGGACCAGCAGGCCCCCGGGCGTCAGCGCCACGACGTTCACCCAGTCCGGCGCGTGCGCGACCACGTAGTCCCGCTCGGCGCCTCCCTCCGGGCGCCGGTAGCGCACGCTCCTGAGCTCGAGGACGCGCGTCGACGCGAGCACCCGCTCGGCGCCGCGCAGCCACCGGGACGGCTCCCCGGGGATCACTTCTTCTCGGGCAGCTTCAGCTTTTCGCCGACCTTGAGGTGGGTCCAGGAAACTCCCGCGTTCACCGACTCCAGGTCGGCCAGCGAGCAGCCGTTCGCGCGCGCGATCTTAACCCCGGTGTCGCCCGCCTTGACGATGTACTCTCCGGGCCCTGCCACGGCGGGCTCGCCCTTGGGCCCCTTTGCGGAAGCCCTGGCGGTGTGCGCCTCTTCCATGTGCTTGATCTGCTCATGGATGGCCGCCAGCTCGTTGGCGATCTGCGTCACGGCGCTTTGCGTCGACGCCTGCAGGGACTGGATGTCTCGCGCCGCCTTGTCGCTCGCGGCCGAGGCCGAGGCGACCTGCGTCGCGATGTCGTCGATCCTCGCGACCTTGTCCTGCTGCGCGGCAAGGGTGCGCTTCACCGTTGAAAGGCTGATGGCAGCGTAGCCGCCGATGATAAGGGCAACGGCACCGACGATGACGCCGCCCATCGGGAGCATGCTGTTGTTTTCGCGAGAAATAGTGTCCATATATATAGAGTTAAGAGAAGTTAGGAGACACGGAATACCCATGGTACGCAAGCACATTGCACACTTGGGGACATCGGTCTTGACTCCCCTTGAAAACCGCCGTGCCCTCACCTTTTCGGGGTGTAGCTTAGCCTGGTAGAGCGCCTGGTTTGGGACCAGGAGGTCGAGAGTTCAAATCTCTCCGCCCCGACCATTTCCGCGGGTTCCGGCGGGGGCCGCCTTGTTTGCAACGACTTGGCAAACATCCGGCCGCGCCCCGTGCGCGGGCCCCGCTCTTTCTTGCAACCGCCGAGCTACGCCTCCTTTACTCAACCCTGTCCGCTCAACCCACAGTCCTCCCCCAGCCAAAGCCTCACCCGCCACCCATGACCGAATTCCGCAACAAGATCGTGTTTGTCGGCTACGGCGCCGTCGCCGAGTGCACCCTGCCGATCCTCTTCCAGCTGGTCGACGTGCCCCCGGGCAACGTCACCGTGATCGACTTCGAGAGCAAGGAGGAGAAGCTGCGGGAGTGGACCGCGAAGGGCGTCCGGTACTTCCGGGAGCGCGTTACGGAGGAGAACCTCGCCTCGCTCCTGGGCCGGCACCTGTCCGCCGGCGACCTCCTGATCGACCTGGCGTGGAACATCGACGCATGCGTGATCCTGCAGTGGTGCCACGACCACGGCGTCCTGTACATCAACACCTCCGTCGAGGTCTGGGACCCGTACGCGGGCGGCAGGAAGCACCCCGCGGAGCGCACGCTCTATTGGCGCCACATGAACGTGCGCCGCATGTACTCCGGGTGGGACCGGAAGGGCGCGACCGCGGTCGTGGAGCACGGCGCCAACCCCGGGCTGATCTCTCACTTCACGAGGCAGGGCCTGATCGACATCGCGAACGCGATGATCGGCGAGGGCAAGGCCAAGGGCAGGAAGGCCGAGGCCCTGGCCGGGCTCATCGAGGGGCGCAGGTTCAACCACCTCGCGCGGGCGCTGGGCGTCAAGGTCATCCACTGCAGCGAGCGCGACACCCAGATAACCGACGTGCCGAAGGAGATCGACGAGTTCGTCAACACGTGGAGCATCGAGGGATTCCGCGAGGAGGGGACGACCACGGCCGAGCTCGGCTGGGGAACCCACGAGAAGACGCTGCCCAGGTACGCCTACCGGCACAAGACCGGCCCGAAGAACCAGATCTGCCTGGCGCGCATGGGCATCAACACCTGGGTGCGCTCATGGGTCCCCGGCTACACCATCCACGGCATGGTGGTCCGCCACGGCGAGGCCTTCACTATCTCGGACTCGCTCACGGTCTGGGAGGGCAGGAAGGCAGTCTACAGGCCCACGGTCCACTACGCCTACTGCCCCTGCGACGAGGCGATCGCTTCGCTGAACGAGCTGCGCGGCCGCAGCTACGAGCTGCAGCCGAGGCTGCGCATCATGAACGACGAGATCACCAAGGGCGCGGACATCCTCGGCGCCCTCATCATGGGCCATCCCTACAAGTCCTGGTGGATCGGAAGCGACCTGACCATCGACGAGTCCCGCAGGCTGGTTCCCCACCAGAACGCGACGACAATGCAGGTCGCGATCTCGGTCGTGGCCGCCTCGATGTGGATGATCGCGAACCCGGATGAGGGCGTCAGGGTGCCCGACGACCTCCCGCACGAGTACATCCTCGCCGTCTCGAAGCCCTACCTCGGGAACTGGATCTCCACCCGCTCCGACTGGACGCCGCTGCGGGACTACAGGAACGCGTTCAGCGGCTTCAACAAGCCGGACTTCGACCCGAGGGACCCGTGGCAGTTCAAGAACTTCCTGGTCAAGGACGGAGACTGAGCCCCGGGCCGGCCCACGAATTGAGAACACCCTCAGGAGCACCCCCGGTCCATGGGCCCCGTCCGCGGGGCCTCTTGCCTTTGTCCGGCTTTTTTGCGGAATCTGATCCGCAACCATGATCACCAAGGCGCAACTGCAGAGGCTCGGCCGCGAGCACGGGACGCCGCTCTTCGTCGTCGACCACGACGCGCTGCGGAGGAACTACCGCGAGTTCAAGAAATACCTCCCGCGGGTGCAGGCGTACTACGCGGTGAAGGCCAACCCGCTGCCCGAGATCGTGCGCACCCTCTACCGGGAGGGCGCCAGCTTCGACGTGGCGTCGATGCCCGAGTTCAACATCGTATACGACAACGTGAGGGGCATGCCGCCGAAGCAGCGGCAGGATTGGATCTGGGACAAGATCATCTACGCGAACCCCAACAAGCCCGAGGAGACCCTCGAGGAGCTCAACCAGTACAAGCCGCTGGTCACCTTCGACAACGCCGAGGAGCTTAAGAAGATCCGGGCCCACGCCCCCCAGGCCGGCGTGGTGCTCCGCCTCAAGGTCCCGAACACGGGCGCGATGGTCGAGCTCTCCTCGAAATTCGGCGCCGCCCCCGGCGAGGCGGTGGACCTGATCCTGCTGTCGGAGAAGCTGGGCCTGACCTGCGAGGGCCTGAGCTTCCACGTGGGCAGCCAGACGACGAACTTCGAGAACTACGTCCAGGCGCTGGCGCTGTGCGCGAATCTCTTCCGGGAGGCAAGCGACCGCGGCTACCGGAAGATGAACCTCCTGGACATCGGCGGCGGGTTTCCCGCCCCCTACGACGAGACCGTGAAGCCGTTCCGCGAGCTGGCGAGGACCATAGGCCGCGAGCTCGAGCGCCTGTTCCCGAAGGACATCCAGATCCTGGCCGAGCCCGGCCGGTTCCTCGTCGCCACGGCGGGCGCCTGCGTGTCCAAGGTGATCGGCAAGGCCGTGCGCGACGGAAAGCCCAGCTACTACATCAACGACGGCGTGTACCACACCTACTCCGGGGTGATCTTCGACCACTGCAAGTACCCGGTCAGGGCCTTCAAGAGGGGCCCGGAGAGGCTCAGCGCGGTGTACGGCCCCACGTGCGACGCCCTCGACGTCATCTCGATGGCCGAGAACCTTCCCGAGCTCGAGCGCGACGACCTGGTCTACAGCGTGAACATCGGCGCCTACAGCCATGCGTCCTCGACCCACTTCAACGGGTTCCCCCCCGCGAAGGTCGTGCACGTGAACACCTGAACGATGCGCGCCAGCACCCACCCACGCGCCTGGATCGCGGCCCTGGCGTCCCTCGCCCTGGCCGCCCTTGCGTCCGACGCCGCCGCGCAGGACGGGCGGCGCAAGCAGGAGATCATCTTCGACGAGATGCCCGCGCGCACGGTCGACGACGCGCCGTTCGACATCGTCGCCAGGGCGACCTCCGGCCTCCCGCTCACGTTCGAGGTCGTGGCGGGCCCGGCCGTCCTCGACGGCAAGAGGCTGAAGCTCACGGGCGCGCCCGGCCTCGTCATCATCCGGGCATCCCAGGAGGGCGACGGCGCGTACCTGCCCGCGCGCGACGCCGAGCGGGCCTTCACCGTGCGCCCGAGGCCGTCCGTGCCGTCGATCCTCTCCGGGCCCGTCGGCAGGGACGCCGCGATCGGGGACGCCGTGGTCCTCGCAGTCGAGGCCTCGGGCGAGCCCGCGCCGGGGTTCCAGTGGCGCAAGAACGGCGTTCCCATCACCGGAGCGACCGACCGCATGCTCACGATCGCCTCGGCGGCCCTCTCCGACTCCGGCGCCTACGACGTTGTCGCGTCCAATTCCATGGGCAGCGCGGCGAGCGCGCCGGCCCGCGTCTCAGTGGGAAAGCGCCGCCAGTCCATCACCTTCCAGGCGGCCACGGTCGCGCTTGCCGCGGGCCAGCAGGTGGTTCTCAGTGCGAGCGCCTCCTCGGGGCTGCCGGTGCGGTTCGAGGTCGTGTCCGGGGCGGCGATCGTGAACGGCGACATGCTGACGTCTCAGGGCGGCACGGTCGTCGTCCAGGCGACCCAGGCCGGGGACTCCGTCTACGAGCCCGCGATGCCGGTGAGCCAGACGTTCATGTTCGGCGCCGCCGTCGGCCAGCACTCGCCCTAGCTCCGCCCCGCCCGGGGTCCCGCGAGCGCTCAGTTCTTGAGGGGCACCGTGATCGCGGACTTCGCCGGGGCGGCGGCGGGCTCCGGCATCTCGGAGCGAAGGGCGAACGTGCGCTCGGCGAACGGGCTCGTCGGGTCGATCTGCATCAGCTGCTCCGCAAGGCTCTGGACCTCGGCCGCGCGCCCCGCGCCGACGGCGAGCACCGCCAGGTGGTAGCCGGCCTCGCAGCGGATCGCCTTGAGCTGGTTCGCGTCGCCCAGGATCTGGCGAAGGCCCGTCTCCGCATCGGTCGTCCGGCCCGACTGCGCCTGCGCCATCGCCAGGCCCATCCTGGCGCGCGCCTGGAAGGGGCCGGCCGGGAGCTCGGCCGCCGCCTTGTCGTAGGCGGCCGTCGCATCCGCAAAGTGCCCGCTGGCATAGGCCTCGTCGGCAACCCTCAGGTCCGCCGCCGCCGCCAGGGGGTGACCCGGATGCTTGGTGGCAAAGGCCCTGAACGCATCCGGCGTCTTGCACTCGGCGAAGTCGTGCCGGATTCCAAGTTCCTTCTGGGCAATGATATAGTCCCACCCGCCCTTGCCCAGGATGCCGGCTGCGACGATTGCGCAGACGACATAGATCAGGTTGCCATAGCGCTGCCAGGCCTGCATGAGGCTTTGCTCGAACGATACCTGGATCTCGGCGGGCTTTTGGTCTGAGGGAGCTGGGGGCGTGGGCATGGGCGGTTGGTTCTTCCTGCGTGAAACGTTGACGAAAGCGAAACCCGGCGCCCCTGTAAACCCGGAAACGGCCCCTTCAGGTGGCGCTGACGTTGTCCCGGTATTTCTGGAGGGCGAGGACGCCGACGGGCTTGCTCCGGAGCGCGCGGATCGCCTCCACCGCTGCGCGCGCCGCCCCGATCGTGGTCATGATGCACACGTTGTGGCTGTAGACCGCGGCCCGGATCCGGTTCTCGTCGCGCCTCGGGATCATCCCGCTCGGCGTGTTGATCACCATCTGGATCTGCCCGTTCTTGATCATGTCGACCGCGTTCGGGCGGCCCTCGCTCATCTTCGGGACGCGCTTAACGGGGATCCCGCTGGCCGCCAGCATGTTCGCCGTCCCGCTGGTCGAGTGGACCGTGAACCCCATGTCGACCAGCGCGCGCGCCATCTCCGCGGCGCGCGGCTTGTCCGCGTCCTTCACGCTGAGGAACACGTTGCCGCCCGTCGGGAGCCCCGGCTTTGCGGCGGCCTGCGCCTTGGCGAACGCGATGCCGAGGTCGGCGTCGAGCCCCATCACCTCGCCCGTCGAGCGCATTTCCGGCCCGAGCGTGATCGTCGCCCCGGGGAACCGGACGAAGGGGAAGACGGCCTCCTTCACGCACCAGTGCCTCGGGGTGACCTCCCGGGTGAAGCCGAGCTCCGAGAGCTTCATCCCGGCCATCACCTTCGCGGCGTGCTTGGCGATCGGCACGCCGATCGCCTTGGCCACGAACGGCACCGTGCGCGAGGCGCGCGGGTTCACCTCGAGGACGTACATCTGGCCGTCCTTGATCGCGAACTGGACGTTCATCAGGCCCAGGACGCGCAGCTCCCTCGCCAGGGCGTGCGTCGCGGCGCGGACCTGGGCGAGCATCTTCTTCCCCAGGGTGTGCGGCGGCATCACCATCGCCGCGTCGCCCGAATGGACGCCGGCGAACTCGATGTGCTCGAGCATCCCGGCGATGACGCTCGTCTCCCCGTCGCAGATGCAGTCGACGTCGAGCTCGATCGCGTCCTCGAGGAACTTGTCGATCAGGACCGGCTTTCCCGGCATGACCTCGAAGACCTGCCTGACGACGGCCTTGAGCTCCTCCTCGCTGTAGAGGATGAACATCCCGCGCCCGCCGAGGACGAAGGAGGGCCGGAGCAGCACGGGAAAGCCTATTGCGTGCGCGCACGCCGCCGCCTCGCCCTCGCCGAGCGCGGTGCGGTTCGCGGGCTGGCGCAGGCCCAGCTTGTCGAGCACGGCGGAGAAGAGCTTCCGGTCCTCCGCGACCTCGATCGACTCGGGCGACGTGCCGATGATGTTCACGCCGTTCGCCTTGAGCGCCGTCGCAAGGTTGAGGGGGGTCTGCCCGCCGAACTGCACGATCGCGCCCTCGCACCCCTCCTGCCGGTAGACCTCAAGGACGTCCTCCAGGGTGAGCGGCTCGAAGTAGAGGCGGTCGCTCGTGTCGTAGTCGGTGGAGACCGTCTCGGGGTTCGAGTTCACCATGACCGTCTCGAACCCCATCTCGCGCAGCGCGAAGCTCGCGTGGACGCAGCAGTAGTCGAACTCGATCCCCTGGCCGATCCGGTTCGGGCCCCCTCCGAGGATCATGATCTTGCGCTTCGCCGAGGGCATGACCTCGTTCTCCTCCCCGTAGCTTGAATAGTAGTACGGCGTGAACGCCTCGAACTCCGCGGCGCAGGTGTCGACGAGCCTGAACGTCGTCCTGATCCCGCGCTTCACGCGCTCGTCGCGCACCGAGGCGAGGTCGCTCCTCAGGAGGTGCGCCAGCTGGGCGTCGGAGAAGCCGACCTGCTTCGCCCGGCGCAGGAGCCCCGTGTCGATCGCCCCGAGGGCCTGCCTGCCGAGGAGGTCCTCCATCTCCTTCAGCTCGCGCAGGTGGTGGAGGAACCACGGGTCGATCCCCGTGAGCTCGTAGATGCTTTCCACGCTGTAGCCGGCCCGGAGCGCGTACCTGAGGTAGAAGATGCGCTCGGCGTTCGGCGTCCCGAGCTTGGTCTTGATCGTGGCGTCATCGGGCCTCTCGTCGCCCCCGAACTTGCCGCCGCCGCCGAAGCCCCTGGCGCCGATCTCGAGCGAGCGGATGGCCTTCTGGAGCGACTCCTTGAACGTGCGCCCGATCGCCATCACCTCGCCGACCGACTTCATCGACGAGGTGAGCGCCGAGTCCGCGTCCGGGAACTTCTCGAACGTGAAGCGCGGGATCTTGGTGACCACGTAGTCGATCGTGGGCTCGAAGCTCGCGGGCGTCAGGCGGGTGATGTCGTTGCGGAGCTCGTCGAGCGAGTACCCGACGGCGAGCTTGGCGGCGATCTTCGCTATCGGGAAGCCCGTCGCCTTGGACGCGAGCGCGGACGAGCGCGACACGCGCGGGTTCATCTCGATCACGACCATCCTGCCCGTCCGGGGATCGACCGAGAACTGGATGTTCGACCCGCCAGTCTCGACCCCGATCTCCCGGATGACCGCGAACGAGGCGTCGCGCATCGCCTGGTACTCCTTGTCCGTGAGCGTCATCGCGGGCGCGACCGTGATCGAGTCGCCGGTGTGGACGCCCATGGGGTCGAAATTCTCGATCGAGCAGATCACGACGCACTGGTCCTTGTGGTCGCGCATGACCTCCATCTCGAACTCCTTCCACTTGACGAGGCACTCCTCGACGAGCACCTCGTGGACCGGGGAGATGTCGAGCCCCGCCGCGACGATCTGCTCGAACTCCTCGCGGTTGTAGGCGATGCCGCCGCCCTGCCCCCCCAGGGTGAAGCTTGGCCGGATGATCAGCGGGAAGGCCCCGACCTCCTCGGCCGCCGCCCTGGCCTGCTCGGGCGTCTGGACCGTCCTCGACCTGGGGATGTCAAGGCCGATCCTCAACATCGCCTGCTTGAAGAGCTCGCGGTCCTCGCCCTTCGCTATCGCCTCGGGCTTGGCCCCGATCATCTCGACCCCGAATCTCGACAGGACGCCCAGCTTGTGGAGCTCCATCGACAGGTTGAGCGCCGTCTGCCCGCCGAGCGTCGGCAGAAGCGCCGAGGGCCTCTCCGCCTCGATGATCTTCGCCAGGATATCGGCGTTCAGCGGCTCGATGTAGGTGACGTCCGCGAACTCCGGGTCCGTCATGATGGTCGCCGGGTTCGAGTTCACGAGGACGACGCGGAAACCCTCCTCCTTGAGCGCCTTGCAGGCCTGGGTGCCCGAATAGTCGAACTCGCACGCCTGGCCTATGACTATGGGGCCGGCGCCGATGATCAGTATGGACTCGAGGTCGGTGCGTTTGGGCATTGGCGGAGCGCGTGGACTCCTCCGACCGTTGCGGCCGCCCAAATCCGCCGCAAGGGAAATTGGGCTAGCCGAGCCTTCCCACGTCGATCCCGAGCACCTCGGCCGCGGCCGCCTTGTCGCCGCGGCACGCGTGGAGCACCCTGTCGAGGTACTGCTTCTCCTGGCCCTCGAGGAAGTCGGCCAGCTTCGGCCAGTGCTTGAGGTCCCGCAGCCGCAGGGGCAGCTGCTGGGAGGTGATGACCCGCGTCTCCGTGGTCGAGGCGAGCTTGGAGACGAGCTGTGACAGCTCGGCCAGGTTGCCCGGCCAGTGGTAGGCCGTCAGGACCGCCATCGCGTCGCCCGTGAACTCGATGAGGTTCGGGTCGACCAGCGGGTTGGTCGCGCACATCGCGATGTGCTTCACCAGGAGGGGAATGTCCTCCTTGCGGTCGCGCAACGCCGGCATCTGGAGGGGAAGCGAAGCGACCCGGTAGAACAGCTCCTCGTTGAAGCGGCCCTCGTCGACCATCTTCTCCAGGTCCTCGGTCGTCGTGCAGAGGAGCCTGAAGCCGTGTGCGGTGTTCCTCAGGACGCTCACGAGCTCCTTCTGCACGGGCGGCGTGAGGCACTGCAGGTGCTGAAGGTAGAGCGTCCCGCCCTTGGCGTCGCGGATCCAGGGCCCGCCCTCGCCGTTCTGGCCGAGAAGCCCTTCGCGGAAGTTCTGCTCCGAGCTGAGCGAGCAGTCTATCCGGACGAACTGCGCCTGGGTGGCGCCGGTCGCCCCGTGGAGGATCTCCGCCACCAGCGTCTTGCCGGTGCCGTTCTCGCCAACCAGGAGGACGGGCGTGCGCACCGCGGCCAGCTTCTTCACCTTCTGGATCAGCTTCTTGATCAGGGGGCTCTTCCCGATCAGCCGGCCGTCGACGTCGTCGGGCCGCAGCCCCGCGCCGGTGCTGATCAGGATGCGCTGGGCCTGGATCTCGCGGAACTCGAGGCCGCGCCTCAGGGTCCCGATCAGCTCGTCGACCCGGAACGGCTTCTGGAGGTAGTCGAACGCCCCGTACTTGAGAGCCTGGACCGCGCTGTCGGTGCTCGCGTATGCCGTCATGATGATCGTGACGGAGTTGGGGTCGTACGCCTTGAGCTGCTTCAGGAGGGTGATCCCGTCCATCGGCTTCATGTCGATGTCAGCCAGGACCATGTCGAACTTCTCCCCCTTGTAGCGCGCCAGCGCCTTCTCGCCATCGGTCGCGAACGCCGTGGAGAATCCCGTGGGCTGAATGACCGCCTCCAGCATCTCGTGGATCGAGATCAAGTCGTCGACGATGAGGACCGATGGCATGTTTGGATTCTTAGGAAGGTGGAGCGTCCCGCTTGAGCCCGGGCAAGTCAACAACCCCCGCTGCCGGGGGGAGGCGAAGCCGCCCGCCGGCAGGCGGTCTCCGGCTCGCGGGCGGCCCGTGGGGCGTCAGCCCATGCCGCCCGCCACAGCGCCCAGCTGGAAGATCGGAAGGAACATCGCCATAACGATGCTGCCGACGATGACGCCGAGGATGACGATGAGCAGCGGCTCGATCAGCGAGGTGAGCGCGCTCACTGTCGCGTCGCACTCCACGTCGTAGAAGTCCGCGATCTTGTTCATCATCCCGTCGACGTTGCCGGTCGCCTCGCCCGCCTTGACCATGTGCTTCATCATCGGCGGGAAGAATTCGTTCGACGCTAGGATCTCCGAGACCTGCCCGCCCTGGCTGACGTGCTTTGCGATCTCCTGGCAGGCGTCCTCGATCTGCACCTTGTTGCTCGCCGTGGCCACGATCTCGAGCGTCCTCAGGATGGGCACGCCCGAGCGGATGAGGGTCGCGTACGTCCGGCTGAACCGCGACAGCGCTATCTTGTGGACCAGGTTGCCGAAAATCGGGGCCCGGACCAGGAACTGGTCCTTCACGCGCCTGCCCCTCGGCGTCGCGAGGAGCTTTTTCATCCCCCACCAGATGCCGACGCACACGGCGATGATGACGAGGAAGTAATGGCCCATGAAATGGCTGACGTCGATGAGGAGCTGGGTCGGCATGGGCAGCTTGGCGCCGAAGTCCGCGAACATGGCCGCGAACACCGGGATGACGAAGATCAGGAGCACGTTGACGAGCACGACGGCCAGGGAGATGACGCCTATCGGGTAGGCCATCGCCGACTTCACCTTCTTCGTCAGCTTGACCGTCGCCTCGAAGTAGCCCGCGACCTTGCCCAGGATCTCGGCGAGCCCGCCGCTCGCCTCGCCGGCCTCGACCATCGAGGTGAAGAGCGAGTTGAACGCCCGGGGGAACTTCTTGACCGCCGAGGAGAAGGAGTTGCCCTGGGAGATGTCGAGCCGGACGTCGCGGATGATGATCCGGAACACGGCGTCCTCGGTCTGGTCCTGCAGGGCTTCCAGGCACTGCACGAGGGGGAGGCCGGCGACGAGCAGCGACGAGAGCTGCTGGGTGAACATGGTCAGCTCGCCCAGGGGCAGCTTGTAACGCTTCGCCTTTTTCTCGAGGGTCTTCTGCTTGGCAAGCGCCTGCGCGGCGCGCACGCCGGCAGCGCCCTTTTTCAGGCCTTCCTGACGGAGCGCCGCAGCCGCCGTGGAAGCGGAGGAGAAAATTGCCATAGGGGGTTTAGAACACACCGCAAGCCAACCCGCAACCCCATTTGCACCCCGAACCGTGTCAATAAACCGTCAAGCAACCCCTTATCGGCATGGCATTTGGACCCTTCAATGAAGCCCGAAACCGGCCGACTGCGTAGGCACCGCACGCCGGGGAATTTGGTGCGTTAGCCGGCTCATCAGAATCCGCGAATCCGTCGGCAGAGAGTCAGTCGCCGGCATTCGGGGCGGGTTTCCCTGAACCCGCCGCCCGGCTTCAGTCTGGACGGGCGGGCCTTGGAAGCTATGGCCTTACGTCAGCGGCTCGACCTGCCCGGCATCCGTGCGCGCCTTCTGTTCCGCGGCTTCCAGCTCGCTCCGCTGGCGGGCGAGGCGTTCGGCGGCGGAGGCCGAGCCAAGCTTGAGCGCGATCCTATGCGCCTCCTCAAGGTGCTCGAGGGCCTCCTTCCAGCTTCCCGCCTCGCGGCAGAGGGCGCTCAACTCCTCGTGGGCGACCTGGACATAGTCCCAATCCATGGAACGCTCGAGGTTGAGGGCCTCCTCGAGCGCGTAGCGGGCCGCGGTAAACCGGGCCTCGCGCGATGCGCCGTTCTTCACGGGGGCGGTCCAATGCAGGCGAGCAAGCGTGCACAGGAGCGACCCCAGCTCGCGCAGGTTCCCGTCGCGGCGGGCCCGCTCGATGCCCATGTTGAGCAAGGCGTCGGCGTCCGCGAAGCGCCCCACCTTCATGTAGGCAAGGGACAGGCTTTCGCTCAGCTCGAGGAAGGAGAACAGCCCGCTCTTGGAAAGCTGCGCAAGGTTGTAGCCCGCCATGAAGTCTATCGCCTCCTGCGGGCTGCCGGCACTGACCAGCGCCTGAATCAGGTTGCAGCAGTTGGAGAGCTCGCCCGCGAGATTGCCGTGCTTTCGCTCCATCTCGAGCGCCCGGCGGGCGTGTTCTATCGCCTGCTCGTATTTCTTCTCGTAGAGATAGACGTACCCGATGTTGGTGAGCGCCCGGGACTCGCCATGGCTGTCCCCGTTGTCCCGGGCGATGGCCAGGCTCCTGCCATAGGCTTCGATCGCCTGCGCAGATTCACCCTTGCGCCGGTAGGAGGTGCCGCTGGCGTTGATCGCCCTTGCGCGGCCGGACTGGTCGCCGGCCTTCAGGAAAAGGGCTTCCGCCTCGAGGCACAGCTGCAGGGCCTCGTCATTCTTCCCGTCCTCTCCCTTGGCGATGCCGCTCACGAGCATGCAGCTTGCGGCGCCCTGCAGTTTGCCCTGCTGCTGGAAGAGGCGCAGGCCCTCCTCGGCCTCGGGACACGCCGCCGCAAATCGGCCGAGCCGGATGTTTGCCCAGGCTGCGTTCAGCGCACATTCGGCCTTCCACAGCACGATTGATTCGGCGTCGCCCTGCGGTTGGGGAGCCCGCAACGCCGCGCGAACAGTCCCGACAATATCCAACGCCTTCTGGGGGTTCACGTCCCGCAGTCGGCCGGCCAGGGCAATCTTTTGGGGAATTTGGCTCATGGCGCTAAGGCTCCTGATCCACAGCTATCGCGAGCCATGAGAAGGGAGCACCATTCCAAGCGTTTCTCAACACCCAGCAGGAGCATGGTGCGGTCGCCGGGAATCTGAATCCGGCGCGCCCTAGCTCCGCGAAGCACCCGTTTCTACAGGAATCGGACGGGAGTCTGTTTGCCTGCGGCCGCCGCGTCCCTAACACGCAGTTACCCGAGGCATCCGACCCGCGCCGTCACTCCGGATCGTCCGCGAGCGGCGGGGTAAGGATGTAGACGCCCTGCCCTGTTCCGGCGCTCACCAAGTCCAGAAGAAGACGCGCATGCGTCCGCTCGAGTTCCTGGTCAATTGCATCCTCTGTGGTGGTCATGATCCAACTGCCCCTAGCAGGGGCTGTGCCAGTGGCTGGCGGCCGCCGAATCTGACATCGGGCCGCCCGTCGGCACCCGGGCCACCGCGACATGCAAACGACCGGCGCCCAATGTGCCGGCAAGAAGCGGCGCGCGCAGGGGAGCCTGCCGGCGGGGGCAGCCAGCCCGAGGTGGGCGGCGGCCGATCAGCTCCCGCCGGTTGGGACGGTTGGTCGGGCCGGAGGCGTTCCAGCCGGCCGTTTCCGAATGGAAATCAGATACTTGCCGGCGCGGATGAAATATTCCTCGACAAAGATGTGCATCAAAGAGGCGACGGCAAAGGACGTTGCCACGAGGGCCAGCACCCCCCAGGCGCCCCCAACGCTTAATCCCAGCACCAGGCTGCAGAAGCGCCGCAGGATCCTCTCCGATATCCCAAAATGAACGAGGTACAGCGGGTAGGAGATCGCCCCCATCCAGAGGAAGAAGGACAGCCAACGTCCTTCCCGGCCCGCCCCGGGGTTGTTTTGGTAGGATATCTCAAGCAAGAGCGCCCCGACCACCAAGCAGAATGCCCCTGCCCCCTTGTCCAGCAGCCCGTTGCCTGGATCCAGACGCGAAAAATAGCTGGCAATGAACAGCCCGACCAGGGGAAACCCAACAATCCGCTCAGCGATCGCCCACTTCGCCGACCTCAGGCTATTCTCGAAGCGGAGATAGGCGACGGCCAAGAACATCCCGACCACGAACTCCAGCATGATGGGATTGCCGACCAATCCCAGGTACTCCGCCGGGACCACGGCATGGTATTCCGGCGAAGGATAGACGTTGTTGGGACGAAGGGAGAATGGCCCCCCAAGGAACAACTGAGAAGCCACCACAACGGCCACGATGGCTATCGACGCGGCTGCAACGCGCCGCCTTTGCGTGAACACAAGGACTGCGGCGAAGATGCCGTAGAACAGCAGCTCGTAGGCCAACGTCCATTCTTGGGGCACCACCGGAAACCCGAACTTTGGCGGGTCGATGTATCCCCTCGGAATGAAGAACAGCGACTGCCAGAGCAGCCGAGCCGGCGGCCGGGTGAAAAGGATCGCGAAATACACCAGCGTCGCCACCTGGGCCAGCGGCACCACGCGAAAGAAGCGCCGGATCGAGAAATCGATCGGGTTCGCGTTTCCCGCACGCTCCGTGGAGTACACGATTACGAAGCCCGAAATGTAGAAGAATATGTCGACGCCCGCATAACCGCCCGCGAACAAATGATAGCCAATGTCGTGGCCCGGAAACGTCGCCTTGAGGTAATGCGCGTAATGATAGAACATCACAAGGACGGCGGCCACGCCCCTTAGGATCTGAATCGAATTCAGCGCCCTAAGGGCGGGCATCGCCGCTAATCGTTTCCTGTCAGGCGTGTTCATCCGCTCACGGGTTGATGAAGCCTAAAGCGGCTGGCGGCAATTGCCGTTCCGATGAGGCGGCGACGGGCAAGGGAATCACTGGAAGGCAGCCCCGTGGAGTCAGCGCAAGTCATCGGCCCCTGTCGATTCTTGAAGCGTCGGCCAGGCCCAGGTCGCGATGACCGGCGGAGCTCTGCACGACCGGCTCTTTTGGTGGCCCGGGAAACACGAAATGGCTAAACGCATTGGCTGGAACCTGGGTGGACCTCGGGCCAGAGGAGCTCGGTGGAGTCGCGTTGGACGGCCAATCGATCATATGCGCCTTCAAGGAGCCGGTGGCCGCCCACGCTCATACGCGCGCCACCAACACGAACATTTCCGAAAGGCACTTCACGCGGCGGGGCGAGCAGTCGGACGACAGGAAGGCGTGGAGCGAATTCATGGTGGTGGAGGCTGATCGCAGCAAGGAGTAGACGCCCCTCCCGGTTCTTACCACGGGCACCTTTGGGGCTCTTTCTGGCATCGCACCGGCCGGCAGCCATTTCTCGCTAAGTGACCGCTTCCTCTCAGCGTCTACAGCCCGAGCCGAAGGATCGTGTCGCCGTCGGTATGGTGCTGTCGCCGGGAACCGGCACCGGCGCCTGCCATCTCTGCAACCACCCTATCGTCCAACGTTATCTGCACCTCCAACTGATTCCGTCCACCCGCCTGACTTGCACCATGAGGCACAGCGTTGATCCAATGGGCACAGAAGATGACGGGAATCGGACAGGAATCGGCTGGCGGGTCTTCGACCGCTGTCAGCGCACCTTTTGGAACAGATGCTCCTGGTCCCCCGATTTGTCGGTTCGGATCCGAAGCTGACCGGCGTCCGGGTCGAATCGAAACCGCATGCCGGGAGCCCAGAACTCGTCCTTCCCAAGGCGTTCCAGGACCTGCGTGCTGTCGGTGTCGCCGTTCCGCTGCCAAGTCAAGACATCGCCCGCCAGGGTCCTCGTCGTCCCGATCGTGAGCTTCCACGGATCGGCCGCATACGTTCCCAGGTACTTTGCGAGGGGCTCGGCTGGAGCGGCTGCCGGCGGCGGGCACGGCTGCGCCGCCAACTGCATCCTGGCCCTGTCCAGAACCGAGGCGTTCACCCAGTAGAGCCGTGAATAATGGGCGACCTCAGCGTACTCCCGCCTCGTGAACATGAGGTACTTCCCGTCGGGCGTGACGTAAGGATAGATGTCCAATTCATCCGTGTTGACTCCCGCCTCCAGGGCAACGGGCTCCGACCAGCCTCCGTCAGCTTGCTTGAAGCTCACGTAGAGGTTGTTGCCCTTGAATCGGGCGTTGTACTTCCACGAATTGAAGACCAGGAAGCTCTCGTCCGGCGCCATGTAGGGGCACTCGTCGTTCGAGGCCCCGTTGATCGGCGCGGGCAGGCATTCGGCGCTCGAGTACTTTCCGTCCACAAGACGCGCCCGGTAGATATCCAATCCCCCGTAGCCACCCGGGCGTCCGGAAGAGAAATAAAGCGTCCGATCCGGGGTGACGCAGACCTCCCATTCCATGGTCTCGCTGTTCACCGGAGCCGGGAGCTGCTCTGCCGGCCCCCAAGCGCCGCCGTCGCGGTGAGCGGCGAAGATATGGCCGAGATGACGTCCATCCTCGATCGTGGACGAGAAATAGAGCGCATTGGCATCCGGCGAGAAATACGGCGTGTACGCGCTGATCCGGCCCAGGTTGAGCGGCACCGGGTCCGTCCATTTTCCATCGGCGAACCGGGTGTACATCACGGCGGATTTCGACCAGACCGAATCGGTCGCCACGTACACGAACTCCTTCCCATCCGTGGAAAAGCAGCAGTTCTGGACGAGGACTCCCGGTTTCGAAATGAAATCGGGGGCGAAGAGGGCCGGCGTTTCTCCCGGCGGGTTCTGGCCGAAATAATCGATCTTCAAGCCGTTGTCGAAGCGGCCGGCCGCGCCACCGGAAGAAACGAGGCACAGCGGGAGCACGGCAAAGAAGAGGGCGCGGCGCCTCCGCACCCGATCCGGCGCCCTCGTCGCCGCCGGCGACGGACGAGACGGAGCGGATCGCTTCCCCCGACGCTCGAAAGAGGCGGCCCAGGCTTCAGCCGCCGAGGACGGCGGGGGCGGTTGCTTCGCGCCGCTCCTTCGGCTTTCTGCTAGCCCTAGGCCGGAAGCGGGTTGCAATGGGGTGGCCGCCGCGCGGCAGCCGCTCGAACGCGGATGAATCAATGGAGCCATGGAGATGGGGACGCCGATAAGAATAACCCACAAGACCGCTAGATCCCTGTGTCACACTGCACGACAGCAGCCCCGCTGATGCTAGAAATCAGTCAAGCAACTTCACGCCGTTTCCGAAGAACTATCGCACGAGGACACGGACCGCCGAACGCCCATATCTCACCACGCCGCGGGCATAACCACCCAACGCTGTGCGCCCAAACCTTGTTCTAGACCCCCCATTATGGTGCGGTGCGCCGCGAATCGAATCCGGTGCACGCTGTTCTCACAGGAAAGACCACTGCTGGCCAACGGAATCCACCATTGCGATCGGTGCCCTCGTTTCGCTCAACCTGCAGGAGAAGGCAGGAACATGCACCAAGCGGCACCAATGTTGGTAGGAATCGGACAGGAATTGTTACCTAGCCGCTTGACAACGCCCGCTATAATATAAGGCTTTTTTCTATGAAAAGTACGTACAGCATTAAGGAGGCCCAAAGCCAATTTCCGAGTCTCGTGCGTGAAGCGGAGAATGGCGGCATGGCAACCATTACCCGCCACGAAAAGGCCGTGGCCTACGTGATGGGCGCAGACGACCTCGCGGCCTTGATCGAAACCGCTGAAATCCTCGCCAATCCTGCCGCAATGAAGGCCATTGCCGATGCCGAGGCTGGACGGGGACGGGTCTACTCGATCGATGATCTTGGCGAATGAAATACAAGGTCCAGATGCGGGAACAGGTGAAGGTATTCATCGACACCCTAGCGCCACAGTCCCGAAAAAAGATGAGGCTTGGTCTCCGCGGACTCGAGACGGAACGCGGTGATTGCATGTCTTTGAGGGAAAAACTGGTTGGCTACCATCGCCTGCGAATTGGCGGATATCGGGTCTTATACCGGTACCTCCCCGGAAGGGTTATCGAATGCGTATTCGCCGAGAGCCGCAGCCTGGTCTATCATCTATTTCAACGGGACGTCCTGAAGCGTCTGCGACACGAAGCGAAGTAGCCAGTGGCCGATTGCTCGGAGGCCGTCATGGCATCCCGTCTCGGAGATGGTGCGGTCGCCGAGAATCGAAATCGGCGCCCGCCCTTTTCACAACCCTGCTACCGGCCAACAAAATCCGCCTCTGTGACGGGCGTCCTCTTTTCGCCGAGGTTGCAGGAAGTGGCAAAAGCCTGCACGAAGCGGCACCAAAGTTGGCGGGAATCGGACAGGAATCTGCTCAGCCGGCGTCAAAAAGCCGACCACCGTGGCCTCATGAGAAGATCCAAGCGTCTATCGGCAGCGCGGCCGACTTCGCCAAGGAATGCATGATCTGCCCGGTTCCGACGCAATTCAGGGCGTCGGATTTGTTTCACACCGTCTGCGAGTCGTGCGGAGATAGTAAACTGTCGCTCCCGTATGGACCGCCAATCGACGGGTCGAGACGGTCGTTTCAAGCCCCGCGGCTTCAGGGTCGATCGAAGGCAAGGGGCCGAAAGGCTTGTTTCTCCGGTTGGCAAACGCGGGAATCCGATCGCCCCAGGTCACTTCCGGATCTCCAGAATCTCTACCTGATATTTTGCCGGGAGCGGAAACTCGATTCCCGCCCGGAACTGCGAGCCGGAGTATTTCCCCAACGCCTGGCCGCTCATTTCCGAGCGCACCGAAAATTCCCCATCGGGGAACACAGGCAGTTGTACCTCCACGCTCGTTGCGCCAGAATCATTCTTGCAAAGGACAATCAAACCCTCGCCTTGGCGGTCCAACCGCGCAAAGCCGTCCCAAGTTGCCTCACCGGGTTGCCTCCATGAACCCAGAGGGAAGAACCCCTCATTGAGAGGCACGGCGCGCCGCAGGGCCTTGTACCAGCGGATCCGCTTTCCGTACCAATCCTGTTCGTCCAGCGTGAGCTTCCGAAGGTCGCCCAAGAAGAGCGGCCCGGCGCCCATGGCCGTGGCCAGCCGTTCTTCAATGGGCGCCTTATCGGCCTGGAGATTCCCAATCAGCATCGTCTCGGCAGGAATCGCCAATGACCGCAGGTAAAGCAGCATTCGCGCGGCTCTTGGGCCGGCGTCGTCCGGCAAGGCGTCGTTGACGTTGCTAAGCCAATCCAGGTCGCCCGCGGCGAGCAATCCATAGTCGATCACGTGCTTCTGACCCCAAAGCTCGAACGTCAGGTCAAGAACCACGTCGGGATGTTCACGGTAGGCGGCGTCGGTCACGTACTTGATGCCCTCATAAATGCCATCGAGAGACTCCGCCCACGTCTTGTGGTCGTGGCCCTCTGCATAACAGCCCGGTGACTCGCCATAGGCGTTGAAGACGGTGGTCAGGTCCAGCTTCACGTACTTCAAGTTGTAGCGGGCGATGAGGTCGTTGAGGCGCCTCGCCGCGACTTGCTTGTAGGGCGATGCCAAACACATCACCGCCTGCGACCCCGCCATGGTGCCGGTGAATTTGGCCCGGCCGTCGCGGTCCCTGCAGAGCCATTCGGGGTGCTGTTTGTAGACCTCGGTGTTCGAACTGACCGCGGCCAGCGGAAACCACAGTCCGAGCCTCATGCCTTGCGTCTCCACGGCGGCCCGAATCTCATCCAGGCCGTTTTCAAAGAGCTTTGTGTTGACCGAATTGTCGCCGTAGTCGGCCTGCCAGCCATCGTCGATCGTGAAGACGTCCATTCCCATGCGGCCGGCCGCGGCGATCAAATCCATCGTGATTGCTTTGGTGATACCGCGTTCGAACGGCTCCCAGGTGTTATAGATCCAGAGCGGCTGATAATTCATGCCCTTTTTCATGAGCACCTCCGAGGTGTATGCGGGCGCCACCCAACGCGGGTCTGCGAAGCGCTGCCCCTCCACAAAGAACGCAACCGAACTCCTTGCCGTCTCGAATGTCTCCCCCGGTTTGAGCCGGCGCTCGAACGGAAACTGGTCGGTATCGTACATCACCTGCACGCCGTCGTTCCATCCAGGGACCACCTCGGTTCGCTTCAGGTATCCTGGCGCCCCGTTCATCACCAGGAATCCTTCGTGCGATTTCGAGCTTTTCACCGAAATCGCGGGGTCGTCCACGCGGCCCGTATAAAAAAGCTCCCGCGGCTCAATGCCGTAGAACGCCGAGACTCCGACGTCGCTCGGCGAAGCTGGAGCTAGGTTCACCGCCTCGAAGACGAGATGGGTCAAGGTAATGGGCGCGTCGCCCCGATTGCGGATCGCCAGCCATTTCTGCACCACGGGATGGTCCGCATATACCGCATAGAAGACTGTGACCTCGAGCGGCTTGGACCGTGCGCGCAGGCGGATGGCGAGCAGCCTTCCGTTGGGAGCGATGTCGCTCACTCTTGTTTCTTGAAAATCGAACTCACCACTGGCCGTTGCCTTTCCCCCCTGCGATATTTCCCACTTACCGTCAGCCATTAGACCGGCCAGACTCGTTTGATCGGCCCGAAAGGAGAATTCGCTCCCCAAGCGCTTCTGGGCGCTCGCACGTGCCATGAAATCCGTTCCCGTCACCTTGTGGCGCCAGGAGGTGGTGTACAGCCCTCGGCTTGGATCAAATCTTATTCCGCGTTCGACCAGATCATTGCCAATCAACCAACTCCTCCCATCCGCAGAAGCTTGCACTTGGACGCCGCCTGACCCTTGGCCAAATGCGCACTGCGCAAGGTATGTAAGCAAGAGGCCGTTAAACATCGCTTTCATGGACGGAGGGATGGTGCGGTCGCCGAGAATCGAATCTGGTGCACGCCTTTTTCACAATCCATTTTGGGCCAATAAAATCCGTCACTTTGACAGGTGCCGAATTCTTGCCGAGGTTGCAGGTAATGGCAGCAGCTGGCACCAAGCGGCATGAATGTCGGCAGGAATAGGACAGGAATTTGCTCGCGCCGGGCTATGGCGGCTCCGTCCAACCGTAGACGTTCGCCGTGCCGTCCGTTACCGCGAACACTTGGATTGGACCGCTCTGAAGGGTGATCGCAACGACCTGGTCGAGGCTGGTGAACGCTCCGCCCGAACCGTCGTCGAGAGTCGCGGGCGAGGCCGACGCGCTGTAGTTGGTTGGCCAAATCGTTGACGAACCGGGTCCAGGCGTGGGCGCCGCCGCCGGTGTTTGGAAGACGAGCGTCAGGAGACTCAGGCCGTCAGGGCTGCCAAAGAACGCCGCCTGGTGCACGTTGGAGGGATCGTTCGCATCCGCCAATCGATCTTCGGTCACGGACACGCCTAAGCCCTGTGCCCTAAGGCTGCCGGGAGGCAGCTGCGAGTCGTAGCCCTGATTCCACGTTACTTGGGTAAAGGGTGCCCCGGCCTTTGCTTGGCTCAACACCTGGCGCAGGACGGTGAGCGCCCGAAGATTGTCGGCGAAGAAAAGCGCCGCGCCTCCTCCCGGGAGATAGCCGGTGGAGCCGGAAACGCAAATCGGACTGGCGGCGTTTGGAAAAGCTCGCGGATACGAATTGACGATCAACGCCGCGGGGACCGCCTGCCACGGGCTCCATGCTCCCGACGGCGTCGCCAGGCTGGCCACATAATAGCCGTTGGCGCCAATGCCCCAGAGTATGGAAAGCGCCAGCAGCGACAAACCACCAGCCGCTGGGACGAGGGATACCGAGAGGAAGTTTTGATTCAGCGGCGCCGGAAGCGGAATCGAGAACAGCCCCTTATTCGCAACGCTCGCCCAGCCGACTCCTCCGACCTGGCCAGGGTCGGACACCTGGTAGTCGTAGAACAGGCTCTGACCGCCAAAGGCGAAATAACAAACGACGATCCACCCGTCCAAAGTTGCGGCGGCCGGCCAAAAGCTTTCGATGAACAGGCTCGGGCCCAAAGGAATTGGAGCCGGGGTCATGGCCGACCACGCGCTCCACTGCAGGATGCCGGAGGGGTTGAGCACGCCAGGGGACACGGGCAGCTCGTAGAGGTGATAGGGATTCCCATCGGCGCCGACAGCGATGACTTCTAGCCGACCATCGGCGTTTGTCGCCACGGTAAAAGCGGTCCGAAGAATTTGCCCGCCGACCGACGAACTTGAATAGGGCACGGGCAGGCCGAGATTGGTCCAGGCGCCCCACAGGGTGATATAGCCGCTGTGAGGTCCGGACGGCCCCCCGGGACCTAGAACCAATCTGCGAAATTGGGCCGCGTGCCAAACGTTCCCGGAGTGGTCTGAAACAAAGAGCTCGATCAGTCCGTAACTGTTCACGGCGGCCCGCAAAGTGCCAGCGGCGAACCCCGCCGTTCCAGCCGGTCCGGAGAGGTTGACTCTAGGCCAGTTTGCCATCGCTCAACTCAACCCTAACTTGAAGATCTCACTAACTCAACAAAACACGCTCAACACGTGTCCGTTATAATATCATGGGGGGCACACCATGTCCCCAATCTTTGTTATAGACCCGAGCAACCGACGTATTCAGTCCTTGGTGCGTTTTGGATGGTGCGGTCGCCGAGAATCGAAATCGGCGCCCGCCCTTTTCACAACCCCGCTACCGGCCAACAAAATCCGCGTTTACGACGGAAGCTCTCGTTTTGCTGAGGTTGCAGGTAATGGCAGGAGCTTGCACCAAGCGGCACCAATGTTGGCAGGAATGGGACAGGAATTTGCTCAACGGGCACGATTTGCGGGAAGGCCGACTTCTGCGATCTGGCGAGGCCCGGCCACGGGCACACATAGTCCCATGCGAGCCCCGCCATCCATCTTGATGATGGGGGCTTGCTCACGCCCGACCGGCTAGGTCCCGTATCCACCCAAGGATTTGAAGCGGTGCAGGCACGTGCCGCGGGCTCCAGTGAATATAGAGCGGCCCTGTGATATTGCCCGAGGAAAACCGTAGTAAGGGGTAACGGCATTGGTTCCCGCCCAGATTCCCCGGCCAGGGAAACGAGGCGACGGCCGAGGCCTCCCAACAAAAAAACCTCAACTCCGCTCAACAATGAATACCCGTCTCACATGCGTTTACGCACTCGCCGCGGCGCTCAGCCTGCCCACTGCAGCCACAATGTTCGCCGCTGACCAGGGCCCGACCCCCGTTTCCCAATGCCCGCCGAAATATGCATATGATCTGCGGCATGACGAAATCGAAGGGACGGTCGTGGTCTCCTACACGATCACCGCCCAGGGCGACGTCGCCAACCCTGTCGTCGTCAGCTCCACGGACAAGGCGTTTACGGGAGCCACCCTCGCCGCGATCAGGCAATGGAAGTTCAAGCCCGCAATGAAGGACGGCGTCGCTGTCAACACCCCGGTGCGGACAACCGTCAACTTCATCCTGCCATACCTGCACGAGAAGAGTGTCACGGCCATCGCCAAGACAGCTCCGAAGCCCGAGGCGTCCTTGGCCAGCAACGCGACGGGTCAATAGGCAATCCCGCCTATCGCGAATGGCGGTGTTCCAAATCTCCCTCATCTGCTGGATGTCGAAACGTCCCATCGAAGAGCCACAGCCTCCTGGTTGTGGCTCTTTGTCGGGCGTTTTTGACTCTTGTTGTGTCATTCCTCTCCCGTAGTGTAGCGACTACGGCACCGTGACACCTTCTGACAAAATGGTGGTCGCGCGACTGCGCGCGCTCTCGGTAACCGAGCGGGAGTTCGAGTGGGAGCGCGCATGCGCCGAGGATCCAACGCTTCGCGACCGGCGGGCTGAAATCATGGCCGTGCTAGCCGCTACGGCAGATCCTCCACCTGGAGAATCGGCCGGGCGTCGCTCGCCTGAGTCCATGGCGTCAGCCTTCAAATCGGCACTTGAGGTCGGGTCGACTGAAGCGCCCGGCACGCGGGTCGGTCCCTACAGGCTGCTCGAAAAGATCGGCGAAGGTGGATTCGGCACGGTTTGGATGGCTGACCAGCTGGAGCCGATCCGGCGCCGGGTCGCCGTCAAGATCATCAAGCTCGGGATGGACACCCAGGAGGTGATCGCGCGCTTCGAGGCCGAGCGCCAGGCGCTGGCCCTGATGGACCATCCGAATATCGCGCGAGTCTTCGATGCCGGCGCGACCGACTCGGGCCGGCCTTTCTTTGTGATGGAACTCGTGCGCGGCGTGCCAATCACGCGCTATTGCGATGATAGCCGGCTCCCCGCCGAAGCGCGGCTGCGTTTGTTCATCCCGGTCTGCCAGGCGGTCCAGCACGCCCACCAAAAGGGAGTGATCCACCGCGACCTCAAGCCATCCAACATCCTCGTGACCCTTCACGACGGTGTGCCGGTCCCGAAAATAATTGATTTTGGCATAGCCAAGGCCACCAGTGCGCGCCTGACCGACAAGACGCTGTTCACCCAGTTCCATGCCTTCATTGGCACGCCGGCCTATACAAGCCCGGAGCAGATGGAGATGAGCGGCCTCGACATCGACACGCGCAGCGACATCTACAGCCTCGGCGTCCTTCTCTACGAACTCTTGTGCGGCCGCCCGCCGTTTGACGCGGAGGCCCTCGTTAAGTTGGGCCTCGAGGCGATGCGCCGCACGATTCGCGAGACTGACCCGCCGCGGCCGTCGGCGCGCCTCGACGCGCTGTCGCCAGTTGAGCGCACAACTGCGGCACGGCAGCGCAGCACCGACGTTGCCAAGCTCTCAGTCCTCCTTCGCAGCGATCTGGATTGGATCGTGATGCGCTGCCTCGAAAAGGACCGCGCGCGCCGCTATGAAACCGCCTCTGCCCTTGCCACGGATATCCAGCACCACCTGGCCGACGAACCTGTTTCCGCGCGACCGCCAAATGCCTTCTACCGGATAGGCAAGTTCGCTCGTCGTCACCGCACGTCGGTTGCTGCAACAGCAACTGTTCTTGCAGCGCTGGTGGCAGGCCTGGGTTTCGCCCTGATCGGCTTTCACAGGGCGGTCGTGCAGCAACGCGCAACCGCTGCCGCACGAGGCCAGGCGGAGGGACTTGTCGTGTTGATGACGGACGAGTTGACACCAGCGCTCGAGCAGCGCGGCGGGTTGCCTCAATTGGTGAAATCGGCCGAGGCTGCGGTACAATATTACGAATCGCTGCCGCCAGATCTCCGCAGCACCAAGACTGACCAAGCGCAGGCCGATGCCTTGGCGGCGCTTGGGCGCCTGCGGGGCAATTCGTTGCTGGATAAGAAAGGCGCAAAGGAGGTCATGAAAGCGGCGCTGAAGCTGCGCGAGAAGATTGCTCGGGATAATCCTAACGATCCCGAGGCCGCTGTCGCATTATTAGAGCAGGAATTTGAGATGCCCGAAACGATCGGCGATGCGGTCGCGGATCGCTCCGCAGCCAACAGGGAGCAGTTAGTCCGCAGGGGAAGAGAACTGCATGCGCGGTTTCCTGACAATCTCCGCATCTCGCATAGCCTCGTGGGGATTCTGAACTGGTATGTCGAGTTTATTGCCGACAAACGCAATGAATCGCATGAGGCCGCGGCGGCTGCCACGGAGCTCCGAATCTTGGTCGAGCAATTGATGGCCGCCCGAGCAAGAGAAAAGGTCCCGATCGAGTGGATCGGGGGTGATTTGAATCGTTTATCGTGGACCCTAAATAATGCCGGTTTCTTTGGCGTCGCGGTGGAACCCGGCGCGGGGGAGACACGTGAGCAGTTTCTGGCTTATACCAACGCGGTGGAGGTAAGTAAGCAGGCACTGGCAATTTGCACCGAGGCGCTGGGCCTTGATCCTGGGAACCTGAAACTTCGGTTCCAAACGGCGGTCGCGGCACAAATCCTCAGTTACGCCGACTGGCAAGATGTTGCGGCTGAGCACGACACATGGGATGATGTCGTGGCTGAGCGCACGGCCCGCGAGCACTTCAGGGTGCTCGTGGAACTGAGCCCTAATGACCAAGGGTTTAGGGAAGGCTACGCCTCGGCGCACCTGGTGGAGAGCATTTTTCAAGTCGAGCGCGCTCCCGATTTCGAAGCTGGGCTCAGGGCCAATCACGAATATCTCGCACTACTCGATCCTATCGCAGCGAAGGACCCGTCTCGGGAGCCTTGGGCCGGGGGTCACCTTGGTTTGGCAGCGTTCGAAGCATCGGCTGGCAAGTCGGCCGAAGCCCGAAAGGAGATCGAACGGGCGGAGCTTAACGTGATGGGTTATTGCAACGGATTGCCCGAAAACTCGTTCGAGCGATGCGAAGCGCGTAGCCGATACCTGACTCAAAAGGCGAACGTACTTTATTGTCTGCGTGATTGGCCTATGATGGCTAGAGTCGCGCAGGACTGCATGGCGGAGATTGAAGTCGGGCTCAAGCAAGCGCCGACCCGCCGTTCACTGCTTCTTTATCGTCGGGCAATTGCCAACGCCTACCTGGCTGTAGCCGCGCAGCGGGAAGGCCGATTCGCGGATGCCATCGCCTTGTTGCAACCCTCGATCGCGATGATGCGCACATCTTCGACGGATTCGGCATATAATCAATTTTCGCCTTATTTGAGAAATGCCCAAAAAGCGCTGACGGAGTCGTTGGCAAAGCACGGCGATCTCGCACAGGCCAAAGAAGCTGCTGAAAAGCTGCTGCTCGACGCTGATTTCAGCGGTAATAGGAATCTGCCCGCGCAGGACTGGGCAGCTGGCGCGATTACCGTCGCCGCGAGTCTTTGCGATTCAGCGGAGGCTGTCCGCTGCATTGGTCTTACTGACCGGGTAAAGACCATGCTGACCAGTCCTGCGGCCATAGGTCGGATCACGGTTGATGGGAAGGAGAACCTGGCAACCATCGCGCGACTGCAGGCTGAGGCGATGGTGAGCCTCGCACCGGATGCGCTGGAAAGAACCGGACGGGAGCTCGACGCGGCCGCGGCGACCGACCCCGACGCCAGCGAACGGTTCACGCGAAACGGTGAAGCTACTTGGAATCTGTGGCCGCATTCCTCGGCGCTCTCCTCGCCCAAGGCGCGCGAAGCGGAACTTGCCGCACGCGAAGGCTATCGTGCGCTGATGGCTCGTTACCCCGACAACGGAGCCTACCGCTTTCTCTATGCCGCGACGCACAGGATGGAATGCTACGTTCACCTCGGCTGGGACGGACAGGTCGAACCGGCGCGCGCGGCTTTCCGGCAGTACGATGCGCTGCTCGAGCCGTTCGTGGACCGGAAGGGCTACGGCAGCGTTTGGCGCACCCGCCTGTTGAATAGCCTGCACCTAGCCCAGTTGGCCGCGTCCGTCGGCGACAAGGCTGACACTGACCGTTGGCTCGCGGAGGCACAGAGGCGATTCGAAGGTTACCGCGATCGCCTGCCGCCCCATTCTCCAAACCTCGGGCTCGCTCTCGTCCAATTCCTGGAGGAATCTTCCTGGTGTACGTGGTGGTCGCACGATTGGCCGAAACTGGCGCAGCCGCCCCGGGAAGCGCAGGGTGCATCCGATTTAGTTCTGCAGGGACGACCGGCGAACGACGATCTGCTTGAGCGCCGGGCGATGGCGGATGGTTTCGCCGCGTTGGCACTGGCTGGCGTCAGCCCCACTACCGAAGCCGCGACGCCGTTGCAGGCGGCGCGAGACCGATTTAGGATCGCGAGCGGCTTCGGTGCTCGGAATGTCGACTTGGTCGTATGGGCCATCGAGAAAGTGTTGCCCGAGGCGTTGCAGAAAAGTGGCGACCTTGCGCCGGCCAGGAAATCCTCGTTGGAAGTGCCGCTCGCCTATCAAAAATGGGTGGACAGCTTCCCTGAGTATTGGTTGGCCCAGAAACATCAGGCGTTCGCCCGCATTCGTGAGGCGCGCGCCCTCGATCCCGCCGACCCTTACAGGCCGGCACGATGCAAGGAACTACTGGACCAGGCTGCGGCAACCCTTGCCCAAGAAAACGTCGCCGGACGGCTGACGGTGGACGTGCAGGAGGCATTGCAGGAGGTCGGGCGCCTCCGCGCCGCCCAAGGCGGCGAGCCGGTCGCTCAATCCACCGGCCTTCCATCGTCGCGCCCATGAGTCCCGACGCCGCACCGTCAGCGTCCCCGGGCGGAGGCAACTTTCCCACAACCCAATGGTCGATGGTGCTGCACGCGGGCGCAGGTGCGGATATCCAAGGGCGCTCCGCCCTGGAATCCCTCTGCCGGAGGTACTGGTACCCGCTCTATGCGTTTATCCGAAGACAGGGGCGCCTGCACCACGAGGCCGAGGATTGCACTCAGGAATTCCTGGCGAGGCTGCTCACGAGCGGGGCCGTGGCCCGGGCGCGGCAAGAACGCGGGCGGTTCCGCTCGTTTCTGCTAGCTGCACTACGGAATTTCCTCACCGACGAGTGGCGTTGCGCCCAAGCGGCCAAGCGGGGCAACGGTCAGGTTCCCCTGCCGCTCGAATTTGACACTGCCGAGCAACGGTATTTCCGCGAGCCGGTGGACCCAGCCCTGACCCCCGAACAGACGTTCGACCGCAATTGGGCGCAAGGCATGATTGATCACGCTGTCGCGGAATTGCGAAACGAATACGAGAAGAATGGCCGCGGGGCGCTCTTCGCCGCGCTCGAACCGCTCGTTTGGCACAACCCCGGCCCGCATTCGCACGCCGAGCTGGCCCAACGCCTCAGCATGAACACGCATGCCTTCACTGTGGCGTTGCAACGGTTGCGCCTGCGCCTGAGCGAGCGTCTGCGTATTGAAGTGGCGCATACCGTAGCAGATCCTGCCGACGTGGACACCGAACTCCGTTATATAATCCGCGCCTTGGATGGCCCGGCATCCTGAGTCGCGTCAGGGAAGCAGAAGGCTTGGCCTGACGACCTCGGGGTATCGCAGATGCCTCCATTAGAGATGATCGGAGGCTCAGAAGATGGGCGCTTCCGTATGTTGCTCTACTGCAAGATGGTGCGGTCGCCGAGAATCGAACTCGGGACACCTGCTTGGAAGGCAGGGGTTTTACCCCTAAACTACGACCGCATTCCTGCGAGCGGCGATGTTTCTGCCGGCCCTAGGGACCGTCAAGCTTCCTTAAGGTGGCGGGGGGATTGCTTCCCGGCCCCGCCCCAAGCCCATTGGGCAGCGGAATGACGGGCCCCAGGCTGGGACCCAGAACCTCCAGATTGGGTTTGCGGGCCCGGATTGCAGAACCATCAATTCCTCCAAAGCACCCATGAGCCACGTACCCTCCCCCGCGCGTTACTCAAATCCCGCACTCTACCGACGCTGCGGACGGAGCGGCCTCAAGCTCCCGATGCTCTCGCTCGGGCTCTGGCACAATTTTGGCGGCGTGGACAGCTACGAGAACAGCAGCGCGCTGGTGCTGCGGGCCTTCGACCAGGGCATCACCCATTTCGACATCGCGAACAACTACGGCCCGCCCCCCGGGTCGGCCGAGACGACGTTCGGCAGGATCGTCCGCGAGGACCTGGCGGCCCACCGGGACGAGCTCATCGTCTCCACCAAGGCGGGCTACGACATGTGGGAGGGCCCCTACGGAGAATGGGGCTCGCGGAAATACCTCCTTGCGAGCCTCGACCAGAGCCTGAAGCGGCTCGGGCTCGACTACGTCGACATCTTCTACAGCCACAGGCCCGATCCGGGGACGCCCCCCGAGGAAACCATGGGGGCGCTCGCGCACGCGGTCCGGTCCGGCAAGGCGCTCTACACGGGGCTCTCGAACTACGATCCCGCGCAGACCGACCGCGCCTCAAAGCTCCTGCGGGAGATGGGGACCCCGTGCCTCATCCACCAGCCGAAGTACAACATGCTGGACAGGGCGCCCGAGCACGGGCTCCTCGACACTCTCGCCCGCGAGGGGATCGGGGGCATCGCATTCTGCCCGCTCGCCCAGGGGCTCCTCACCAGCCGGTACCTGGCCGGGATCCCCGCCGACTCGCGCGCGGGCCACGACCCCCGGTTCCTGAGGCCCGAGCAGATCACGGAGGACAGGCGGGTGCGGCTGCGCAGGCTGGACGCCGTGGCAAAGGCCCGGGGCCAGTCGCTGGCCCAGTTCGCGCTCGCCTGGGTTCTTCGCCAGCCCGCGATCACCTCGGCCCTCATAGGCGCGAGCAAGGTCTCCCAGATCGACGAGAACCTCGGCGCTCTGAAGAACCTCGCGATCAGCGCGGACGAGCTGAGGTCGATCGACGCCATCCTCTCGTGACCGGCGGCGCGGAAGCCGGGCCCGGCAGACATTGAACCTCATACTCTTTGAAGCCGGCGAGGTCGGTTCCCCCCTCGCACTCACGGATCCCCGCGCGATCCACTTGCTGCGGGTCCTCAAGAGGAGGCAGGGCGATCTTTTCGACGCCGGGATCGTGAACGGCCCGCGGGGCAAGGGAACGGTCGCGGCAATCGGCCCCGAGGCCCTCGTGATCAGTTTCGAGCCCGTCGCGGATCCGCCGCCCCCCGACCCGATCCATCTCCTCGTCGCGCTGCCGCGCCCCCAGACTGCCCGCAAGATCCTCAACGAAGCGGCGTCGCTCGGGGTCGCCTCGATCCGGTTTTTCCGCTCCGAGAAGGGCGAACCCAGCTACGCGGCCAGCACGCTCTGGAGCACTCCTGAATGGCGCAGGCACCTGCTGGACGGCGCGGCCCAGGCGTTCGACACCCGGCTGCCGGAAGTCCGCCACGACGCGGGCCTGGCGGCCTCCATCGCGGCGCTGCCCGCGGGCTGCCCCCGGATCGGGCTCGACAACTACGAGGCCGCCCGGCGCCTCCGGCCGGTGACGGGGGCCCCTCCCGTGGCGCTGGCGTTCGGCCCGGAGCGCGGATGGTCGGCCGCCGAGCGCGCTTCGCTCCGGGAGGGCGGGTTCGAGCTCGCGCACCTTGGGCCAAGGGTCCTGAGGACCGAGACGGCCGTTGTGGCCGCGGTCGCCATCGTGAAGGCGGGCGCCTGACCTCAGGCCGCGCGCCTGAAGAATGCCACGCTCGGCTGACGCGCGCCGCGCCCAAGGCGCCTGACGCACTCCCAGCCCTTCGCCTCGAGGGCTTCCCCGCCCGGCAGCTCGAAGATGACCAACCCCTTCCAGCCGGGCGCAAGGACGGCCCCGAGCTTCCCAAACAGGGCCGGCGCGACCTCCCCGACCATCTCGTACGGGGGATCGACAAAGATGAGGTCGGGCGGGGCGCCGGTGCCCGTGGGAAGCGAGAGCGCGTCGGCCTCCACCGCCACGAGCTCCTCCCCTCCTCTCCTCAGGCTGCGGCAGACGGCCGCGATGTTGCGCCTGAGGCAGGCCGCGGCCCTGGGGCTGCGCTCGACAAACGTCCCGCCGGACGCGCCCCGGCTGAAGGCCTCGAGGCCGTAGGCCCCGCTTCCCGCGAACAGGTCCGCGAACCGCGCCCCAACAACCCGGCCGCCCAGGCTCGAGAACACGGCCTGGCGCATCCCGTCGGTCGCGGGCCGCACGGCGCTCCCCTTCGGCACCGAGAGCTCGATCCCGCGCGCAAGCCCGCCGCTTATGCGCATGGCATCCCCTCAGCGCCGCGGGCTTGCGGCGGACATCTGTTCGACATCGTTGGGTCTTCGATCACAAAAGCAGCACGATGACATTGCCGCCGTCCGACCACTTCAACGGGAAAACCTTCTTCAATCCGGGCGAGAAATCCGACCGCGGGCTGCTCGACCTGGTCAGATGGAAGCTGACGGCCCGGCCCAAGCCGTGGCCGGAGAGGGTCGAGGTATCCCCCCGGCCCCTCCCGCCCCCACCCGCGTCCGCGGGGGTTTCCGCGACCTGGGTGGGCCAGTCGACCGTTGTCCTGCGGACCGCGTCCGCGACGGTCCTGACCGACCCCGTCTTCTCCGACAGGGCCAGCCCCTTCCCCTGGGCGGGGCCGCGCCGCGTCGCGCCGCCGGCGGTCGATTTCAGCGAGATTCCCGGGGTGGACGCGGTGCTCCTGTCCCACGACCACTTCGACCACTGCGACCTTCCCACGCTGCGGAGGCTGGCCCGCCGCGACGCCCCCCTCGTCATCGCGCCGCTGGGGCACCGCGCGCTCCTTGCCGCCGCGGGCCTGCGCCGAGTTGTCGAGCTCGACTGGTGGCAGACCCACGCGTGCGCCCCGGGCCTGGAGGCAATGCTCGTCCCGGCGCTGCACTGGAGCCGGAGGCGGCCCTTCGGCTCAAACCTCAGTCTCTGGGGCGGCTTCATGCTCAGGGCTGGCGGGCGCCTGGTGTATTTCGCGGGGGACTCGGGCTACGACGAAAGGATGTTCGTCGAGATAGGCCGGCGCTGCGGCGCCCCGGACCTCGCGCTTCTCCCCATCGGGGCATACGAGCCGCGCTGGTTCATGCGCGCGGCGCACATGGACCCGGCAGAGGCCGTGCGCGCGCACCGCGATGTCGGCGCGCGCAGGAGCATGGCGATCCACTGGGGAACGTTCCACCTGACCGACGAGGGCTACGACGAGCCGGTCCGCGCGCTGGAGGCGGCCCGCGCGCATGCCGGCCTTAAGGCGGACGACTTTGGCGCGCCGCCGCTAGGCGCGAGCGTCGCCGTCTGATCCCGCCGGGATCCGCCCGGGCCCCCCGGGCATTTCCGGCTGCGGACCGCGCCGGGAAAAGGCCGAGTTTGCGGAACATGAACGGCTTAGAGGCGTCCAAGCCTAATCCATCCAACTGGAAAAAGTTGCCGATCATACATAACCGCGCAGACTGGCATGGGCCTTTCTGACCCGAGGTCCGGCCGACCATGACACCAGCCAGGCTATCCGTTCTGCTCTGCCTTGCCGCAGCCGCCGCGGCATCCCGGGCGCAGGCGGACGAGGTGAACGCCTGGCCGGCGTACGTGCTCCGCGAGGATCCCTCCGGGCAGGCGAGGTCGCAGTCCTACCTCGGCCCGCTGTTCTTCTCGGGGCCGGCCCCTGCGCCGGACGCCGGGCATGTGTCCGGCTTCCGCCCGTTCTACGTGCAGCAGGAGGGCGGCGGCAGCGTGAAGACCGACATTCTATACCCCCTCTTTTTCTACAGGCGGTACGGCGACACCTACAAATGGTCGGTCTTCCAGCTCATCAACCAGCAGGGCGTCATGGACAGTTTCACGCCGGAAGGAAGGCCGACGGACCGGCGGCTGGACGTCTGGCCCTTCTACTTCTCGCACGAGACAGCCGACCCGGCCGAAACGTACCACGCGGTACTCCCGATATACGGCACGCTGAGGAACCAGCTGGGCTATGAGCGGCTTTCGTGGGCGCTTTTCCCCCTCTATGTCGAAGGCCTCAGGAAGGGCACGCAGGCAACCTACGCTCCGTTCCCGTTTGTCAGGGTGCTGCGGGGCGCGGAAAGCGGGTTCGGGGTCTGGCCGCTCCTCGGCGCCACAAGGGGGCCCGGCGCGGCGCGGCGCGTGTACTGCCTGTGGCCCCTCATCTGGGACAACACGCAGGTCACCCTTCCAGGCTCGCCCGCCGGGTCCGTCCCCGGAAACGAGGTGGGTTTCCTTCCGTTCTACGAGCGCTATTCGAGCCCGGAAGTGGTGAGCGAGGACTACCTTTGGCCGTTCTTCGGATACACCGAGCGCGCGGCGCCCTACCGCTACAGCGAGCGGCGCTACTTCTGGCCGTTCCTCGTCCAGGGGCAGGGCGCCGACATGAGTGTGAACCGATGGGGCCCCTTCTTCACGCATTCCAGCATGCAGGGCGTCGATTCGACCTGGGTGGGCTGGCCCCTCTGGCACCGGATGACGTGGGTCGACGGCGACATCAGCCAGTCGAAGACGCAGTTCTTCTACTTCATCTACTGGTCCCAGGACGAGACCAGCGTCAGGCGCCCGTCGGCGGCGCCCGCCTACAAGCGGCACATCTGGCCCCTCGTCAGCATCTGGGACAACGGTGCCGGCAGCCGGCAGGTCCAGTTCCCCAGCCCGATCGAGGTCTTCTTCCCCTACAGCCCGGACATGAGGGAGACCTGGGCGCCGTTCTTCTCGCTGTACCGCTACGACCGCCGCCCCACCGGCGAGACCCGGAGCTCCCTGCTCTGGGACGCCGTCACCTGGCGGCGCAATGCCGGCGACAGGCTCGTCGAACTCCACCTAGGCCCCCTCCTCGGGATGCGCAGGGCGCCCTCGGGCCTGAGATGGAGCGTCTTAGGATTCGATTTCGGGGCAAAACCGGGCGAGGATAGGCAGGCCAGCCGCTGACATGAAGCAGATCATTTCATTCCTCGAGGGCATAGGGAGCGTCGTGCAGCTCCTGGTCCGGACCGCCTCGTACGCGGGCTCGCTCCCGCGCCAGTGGGGGCGCTTTGTCGAGCAATGCTACATGATCGGCTACACCACGTTCCCGATCGTCGCCATCCTGAGCTTCTTCATCGGAACCGTGCTTGCCCTCGAGGCGGGCTATGCGATGGAGGGCTTCGGCGCCAAGGAGTACATCGGGAGCCTGGTCGGGCTCTCGATGGCCCGCGAGCTCGGCCCCATGATGACCTCGGTCCTGCTAGCGGGGCGGGTGGGCTCGGCGATCACGGCCGAGCTCGCCTCGATGAAGGTGTACCAGGAGATCGACGCCCTCACGACGATGAACATCCCGCCGGCAAGGATCCTCGTGCTGCCGCGGCTGGCCGCGGTGCTCGTGATGATGCCGGTCCTGATCATCGTCGCGAACATCACCGGCTGGTTCGGCGGATCGGTCGTTGCCCGGTACGTGAGCTCCGTCGGGATCAGCTCGGAGGCGTACTTCGCGGCGCTCCGGCACTTCACGAAGTTCAAGGACGTCATGAACGGGATGCAGAAGGCGGAGGTGTTCGGGTTCGTCGTCGTCCTCGTGTGCTGCAGCGTAGGGCTCAACACGCGCGGGGGCCCGCGCGAGATCGGCGCGGCCGTGACCCGGGCCGTGGTCCTCTCCCTCATCCTGATCCTCGTCCTCGATTACTTCGTGACGAAGGTTCTCCTCTGGATGTAGCCGCCCATGAGCACCGAGACGACGGAATCCAGCTGCAGCAGGACCCGCAACCCCTTCACCGGCGCCGAGGGCAACGCGGTGAGCGTCAGGGTCGAGGGACTGTCGAAGAACTTCGGCGACCTCAGGGTGCTCAAGGGCGTCAGCTTTGACGTCCACCCGGGCGAGATATTCGTCATCATGGGGCCGAGCGGCTCGGGCAAGAGCGTGCTTCTCCGCCACATCGCCGGCCTGGAGGCCCCGGCCTCGGGCACGGTGACTGTCGACGGCCTGGACCCCACCCGGGAGGCGACCCGGGACCGCGTGCGCCTGGCGCTCGTTTTCCAGGCGGGCGCCCTCTTCAATTCGCTGAGCGTGTACGACAACCTCGCGCTTTACCCGCGCGAGCACCGCGCCGGCAACGAGAAGGCCATACGCGAGCGGGTCATGCATGCGCTCCAGATCCTCTCCCTGGAGCAGTCCGTCCTGCAATTCCCGTCCGAGCTCTCCGGCGGGATGAAGAAGCGCGTGTCCATCGCGCGCGCCCTCGTCATGGAGCCGCAGCTCCTCCTCTACGACGAGCCCACGAGCGAGCTCGACCCGGTGATGGGCGCGACCATCAGCGAGATCATCGCGACCCTCAAGAACGCGTACAGCGTGACGAGCATCGTCGTGACGCACGACCGCTCCCTGGCCCTCACCATCGCCAACCGCGTCGGAATCCTCATGGCGGGGAGGCTGATCTCGCTCGGGATTCCGGATGACCTCAGGCAGTCCCGGGACCCGCGCATCGTCGACTTCCTGAACCCTAAGATAGACATTGAGAACCCCCGCTTCAAGCAGCTCGAAACCCAGGACATCCCATGAACACAACCCAGCAGACCGCCCGCGTCGGGCTATTCTTCCTCCTCGGGGTAGCCCTCGTGTGGGTGACGTTCGAGACGCTGAGCAGCGGCAAGATCTTCGAGGAGCGCGGCTACACGCTCATCGCCGGGTTTGACGACCTGAAGCAGCTGAAGGTCGGCGACGACGTCCGCCTGGCCGGCGTCAAGGTCGGCTCGGTGCTGAAGACGCGCCTTGCCGGACGCCGCGCCGAGGCCGTCCTGCAGATCGACCCAAGGGTCCCCATCGCGAGCGACTCGGCGGCGACCATCTTCATGTCCGGGCTTATCGGCGGCAACTACGTCTCGATCGACATGGGGTCGCCCGGCTCGCCGCAGATCGCCGACGGCGCCGAGATCAGGACGATCGCGTCGCCCGACCTGAACACGCTCATGACGGACATCGGCGGGCTCGGAAAGCAGCTCCAGGAGTCCCTGGGATCGTTCAGCACGGCGCTCAACGGCAACGCCAAGACCGGCCCGGGGCTGATCCAGAGGCTCGACAAGATCGTGACCGACAACACGGCGCGCCTGAACGCGACGATGGCCAACCTCCAGGAGATCACCGACAAGATAAACCACGGGGAAGGCACGCTCGGGAAGCTTGTCAACGATCCCAGGCTGCACGACGAGCTCCTTGCGACCGTCGAGGAGGTCAGGTCCACCGTCGCCGGTGCGAAGCAGTTTGTCGCGAGCGCGCAGTCCGTGATCGACAACGTCAAGGCGGGCCAGGGTGCCATCGGCACGCTCGTCTACGACCAGAAGGCCGCCGACGACGTCCGGGCCTCCCTTGCGAACCTTCGCAGCGTCACCGACAAGCTCGCCAAGGGCCAGGGGACGCTCGGCAAGCTGCTCAACGACGAGGACCTGTACAACAGCGCGAAGGTGACGCTCAAGAAGGCCGACCGCGCGCTCGACGGGCTGGGCGACTCGGGCCCGATCACGGCGGTCGGCATCGTCGTGAACGCGCTATTCTAAGAACCGGAGGGAATACGCACAGTCGCTGGAGCTCCAACATACATCCCATGAAAAACATGCATCGCATCATCGCGGGCTGCGTCGCCGGCCTGCTTGTAGCAGCGGCGGCTCGCGCGGCCGACTGGACCGAGGACTATTCGGCGGCCCTCGCCAGGGCCAAGAAGGAGCACAAGCTCCTGCTCCTCGACTTCACCGGATCGGACTGGTGCTCCTGGTGCAAGCGGATCGATTCGGAGGTCTTCTCGACGAAGAAGTTCGAGGACTTCGCGAGCGAGAAACTGGTCCTCGTGAAGCTCGACTTCCCCAGGGAGCGCGCGATGGCGAAGGAGACCGTCGCGCAGAACGCCGCCCTCCAGAAAAGATTCAAGGTCGAGGGCTTCCCGACCATCGTGGTGATCAGCCCAGCCGAGAAGGTCGTCTTCGTGCAGGAGGGGTACAAGGAAGGCGGCCCGGAGGCCTTCCTGCAGCAGTTCCCGAAGCCGGCAAGCTGAGGCCGCCCGGCGGCCCGGGCCCGGCCGGCAATGCGGCCGTCCGGGCCCTGTCCCGTCAGATCTTGGGCCCGCGCTGCGCGAGGGTGCGCGCGCGCAGCCGCAGTCCGTTCAGCCGGATGAAGCCCGTCGCGTCGCCCTGGTTGTACCAGCTCTTCACCCCCTCCATCGACGCCACCTTCATGTCGTACAGGGAGTACCTCGACCTGCGGCCGCAGGTGATGACGTTGCCCTTGTAGAGCTTGAGCCGGACCGTTCCCGACACGAACCTCTGGCCCTCGTCGACAAGGGCCTGCAGGGCCTCGCGCTCGGGTGCGAACCAGAAGCCGTAGTAAACGAGCTCCGCGTACTTGGGCATCAGCGAGTCGCGCAGGTGCATGACCTCCCGGTCCATCGTGAGCGACTCGATCTGCCTGTGCCCGTGCATGAGGATCGTGCCGCCGGGCGTCTCGTACACGCCGCGCGACTTCATCCCGACGAAGCGGTTCTCGACGAGGTCGACGCGGCCGATGCCGTGCCTGCCGCCGAGCCTGTTGAGCGCCCTGAGGACGCCGGCGGGCGTGAGCCGCCTGCCGTTCACCGCGACGCAGTCGCCCCTCTCGAATTCCAGCTCGACGTGCTCGGGCCTGTCGGGCGCGTCCTCCGGTGAGACTGATAGCTTGAACATCCCCTTGTTGGCCCTCGTGGTCGGGTCGAACCACGGGTCCTCGAGGATCCCGGCCTCGTACGATATGTGCAGGAGGTTGCGGTCCATCGAGTAGGGCTTCCGGAGCGAGGCCTCGACGGGGATCCCGTTCTTGCGGCAGTACGCGATCATCTCGGCGCGGCCCGGGAACTTCTCGCGGAACGCGTCGATCTTCCAGGGTGAGATTATCCGGAGCCGAGGGGCGAGCGCCGTGTACGTGAGCTCGAAGCGGCACTGGTCGTTGCCCTTTCCGGTGGCGCCGTGCGCCACCGCGTCCGCCTTCTCCCTCTTTGCGACCTCGACCTGGGCCTTCGCGATCAGCGGCCGGGCGATGGAGGTTCCGAGGTGGTACTGGCCCTCGTACACCGCGTTGGCGCGGATCATCGGGTAGATGAAGTCGCGGGCGAACTCCTCGACAAGGTCGAGCGTGTAGTGCCTGGACGCGCCCGTCCTGCGCGCCTTCTGGGAAAGCCCCTTCAGCTCCTCCTCCTGGCCTATGTCGGCCGCGAAGGTGATGATCTCCGCGTCGTAGGATTCGCGGAGCCACTTGAGGATGACGGACGTGTCGAGACCGCCCGAGTAGGCGAGTACGATCTTCATGGAATGTGCGTTTGGAACCGGCATGTAGGCACAAAAAGCGCCCCGTGGCGAAATGATCCGCGCCGCCATCCGGGGCCGCGCCCAAGACCAGACCCGGGCCCTACCGCCTGCGGTCGGCGTCCATCATGAACCTGGCGAGGGCCGCGCTGATCGGCTGCCCGCCCCCCTGCTCGAAGTACGAATAGCCCGGCGACGGGTTCACCTCGAAGCAGTACCACGCGCCATCCGGCGTCCGCATGAGGTCGATGCCGGAGAAATGGAGGCCGAGCATGGAACTGAGCCTCCGGCACTTCTGCGCGACGTCGGCCGGCAGCTCGGCCGCGGCCATGGTGGTGTCGCCGTAGCGATAATCCAGCTGGTCTGACTCAAGGCGGACGGCGAAGACCTCGTCGCCCAGGACATGGGCCCGGTAGTTGATACCGGGAACGACCCGCTGGAACAGCGTCGGGCACCAGCCCACGTCGTCCATGTGCCCGTAGTGCGCATCCGAAACCCGGCGCACGATGCTGCGGACGCCGCTGATCGACTTGTAGACGGAATCCGGGTTCCCGGAAAGGAACCTCCTGACGGCCGCGGCGTTGTTCGAGATGAACGTCTCTGGGATTGCGAGGCCCGCCCGCCGGATCACCGTCAACTGGAGCGGCTTTGAGAAGTTGGAGGCCGAGGGGGCGGACGGGTTGATGACGAGGCAGCCCGAGGCGTCCAGGAAGGCCATGAGCTGAAGCTGGAAGCCCATGGCCTTCACCGCGAGGGGATCATCGCGCGGCCTGTCCCGCATCTCCTCAAAGTCGAGGAAATTGTATCCCCTCAGGTAGGCGGCCCTGACGCCGCCCAGGTCGACCGTCTCCGCCCCTTGCGTCACCTTGCACCGGGAGCCGGTCCCGGCGCCGTAGTCGTATTCGATCTCGGAGGTGAACACCTTCCGGTGGTCGAGGAAGAAGAAATCCGCGCCGGCCTTTGTGAGAGCGGCATGCGCCATTCCCATCGGCTCATCCTCCATCAGGCCCCACAGCAGGATCATGTCAGGGCGGCTGTCGCAGGGCCCTCACGATCGCCTCGCGGTTCTCGGGGCTCGTGACGTCGGGAACGGACATCAGCTCCGCGAGTGAATAGTCGTCCCCGCCGGACGAGACGAAGACGCCCGACAGGTATGGCATGGCGAAGGCCAGCGAGAGCGAGCGCATGTACCCGCCGACGGAATCCGGCGCGCGGTCCCCCACGATGGCGCCGTCTATGATCGTGGACGTGAGATACCGGATCCCCCGCGCTTCCTCCGGCGCCGGGATTCCGTTCTTCACGCGGAAGGGCCGGACGGGTACCCCGCACCCGGCCGCGGTCCCGGCCCACTCGATCCGATGCATGCCCAGGCCAGTCAGCGCCCTCGCCGATGGAGGGTTCAGCTTCCGGCACCCGAGCTCCGAGAGGAAGTAGATGAAGAAGGCGCTCACCTCGGCGCAGACGTACTCCCGGTCCGCGGGTTCGATGTAATAGAACTCCTGCGGGAGGAAATGCGGGATTGTGGTGACGACCCCGCCTATCTCGCCGGCGCAGGTCCTCGTCCCGCCGACCGAGATCTCGGAGGGTGAAAAATCACCGACCGAGATTCCGGCCGTGAACGAGTGGTTCAGATTCGATGCAGTAACCAACGAAGCGGCACCGGGGGGGAACATCCCGACGAGCTCGTTCGCCGCTTCATTGGCCACATTGCTTATGACAAGGATCAAGACAGGCGGACCTACCTGGACTTGTCCGGCTTCTTGGCCGCCGCCTTGCCCACTGCGGGCCTGTCCTCCGCCTTGATGAAGGCCGCACCCTTCGTCGCGCCCTTCAGCGAGGCTTCCAGGCTGCTGATCCTTTGATTGAGGCTCTGCAGTTCCGCCACGATCAATTCGGCCGGGTCTCCTATGTTGCCATATCCCGGCACCTCGACGCTTTCCTTTGGCCCTTTCCACGGCCCCTCCGAGGTCCAGGCCTTGAGGGGAACGTCAACGATGGTGTGTTTTAAGCCTTCCCCGATCTCCTCCTTGATCTCCTTGTGGTCCTTGCTCCACAACTTCGTGAAGGTTGGGTTCTTGTAAAATGCCAGGGCATAGACGGTAACGCCCTTGCCAGGCGTAAGGTCGTCCCCGCTCACAAGGCTTGAGGGCGGGCTCGGGTCGGTCAGAACCACCCACTGGTCAAAGACCGCGTTCGTGGGCAACGCGAGATACGGCCCGATGTTCGGGTGGTCCGCGGTGATCGTGTAGCCGCTGTCCGTCGTGTCGACCCAGCCGTCCACGTTGGCCTCGCTGGTGAGCGTGCCGCCCGGATCGGGGCTGACCGTGACGAAGTCGTTGTTCACCAGGCTTCCCGTGCTCTCGTTGAAGGCGTCGATGACGGCGCCGCTTCCGCCGCCGTTGCCGTTACCAACCGGCACATAGACGACCAGAACGTTGATGGGGTTTGTTCCCACCGTCCCGGCAGGCGGAGGGGTGCCGGCGACAAACGAAACCTGCGGGCCCCCGGTGCAGCCGCTGACGTTCGTGAAGGCGAAGGCCAGCGATAGCGCGCCCACCGTCAGGGTTGGATCCTGGGGGTTCGCCTGAAAGAGGGTTCCCGTGGCCAGGGTGGCGGGCCCGGATGGATTGAGGCCCGGGATGGGTGTGAAGCCACCGTATGAGGTCGTTGCCCTCGGCTGGCGCGTGTGGGACCCGGACGCGCCGAAATATACATATTGGGTCGTGAGTGTTGGCATATGCGGATCGATTGTTGGGGGTTGTCGTTTCTATTCGCCCGTTCCAGACGGTTTTCAGCCAGGATGCTTTCCTAGGGTTTCGGTTTTCCAGAGGCGGGTGCGGACATGGTCAGCGGGAAGTCTGCGGGGTTCCGTCAAATTGGTGAAACGCAGTTCGGTGTCGGGAGGTCCCGGCCCATGCCGGTTGCGGGGGGGTAATTGAAGGACTCGCCGATCCTTCCGGAAGCGCCAAAACCGCGTTATTTTACGCAGTAAATGGAATTGCCGCCGCAGGCGTTTAGTGCTCGCCGGCCCAGCCGCATCGCGACGCGCCCGAGCCTGGCGCCGACCCCGGCCCGGCCGTCTCAGCCGTTCCGCGCCTCCGAGAGCACCGCGAGGATCGCCTTCTGGACGTGCAGCCGGTTCTCAGCCTCGTCGAAGACCACCGAGCGCGGGTTGTCGAGGACGGCCTGCTCGACCTCGTGGCCCGGGTGGGCCGGAAGGCAGTGCATGAAAAGCGCATCGGGCTTGGCGGCCGCGAAAAGTCCCGCCGTGACGGCGTACGGGCGCATCCGCGCGGCCCGGCCCTCGCTCTCATCCTCCTTGCCCATGCTGGTCCAGACGTCGGTGTAGACAATGTCGGCGCCCGAGACGGCCTCGCGGGGATCGGTCGTGAACTTGAACTCGGCCGCGCGGCCTTCGGCCTTCAGCTGCGCCCGGATCTGCGCCCCGGGCTCGAAGCCCTTCGGGCCGGCGAGCGAGATCCTCATCCCGAAAAGGCTCGCCCCGAGGACCCACGAATTGGCCATGTTGAAGCACGTGTCGCCGAGGAAGGCGATCTTCCGGCCCCTGAGCGAGGCGACCAGGTCGCCGTCCGGCCCCGCCCAGCGCTCCGCGGCCGTGAACGCATCGGCGTATATCTGGCAGGGGTGCAGGAAGTCCGTGAGGCCGTTCACCACGGGAACGCTCCCCGCAGCCGCGAGCCGCTCCACCTCGGCATGGTCGAAGGTGCGGATCACGATGCCGTGGACAAGGCGGGAGAGGACCCGCGCCGTGTCCTCGACCGACTCCCCGCGCCCGAGCTGGATGTCATTCCTATTCAGGTAGATAGGATATCCACCGAGCTCGTGTATCCCGGTCTCGAATGAAACGCGGGTCCTCGTGCTCGACTTCGCGAAGATGAGGGCCCAGGTCTGGCCCGCGAGCACCGGCGTGGAATGCCGTCCCCTGCCCCGCTTCAGTTCGCGGGCGAGCGAGAAGACCCTGCCCACGTCGCCGGGGCCAAGGTCGGTCTCCTTCAGGAAGTGCTTCATGGGGGGAAGCGGAAACCCATAGGGGATCCGCGGGCGCCCGACGAGAGGAAAGTGGACCGCGGCGGGCCCCGTCAGCGCGATTTCAGGACGTCCCTGAAGATGGCGACCGAGCGGGAAAGCTCCGCGGCGGAGGCGTTCAGGGGCGGAAGCAGCCTGATGACATTGACCCCCGCCACGGCCGTCAGGAGGCCGCGCTCGAGGAGCGCCGCGGCATAGGGCGCCGAGTCCGAGGCCATCTGGACCCCCACGAGGAATCCGAGGCCACGCACCTCGAGGATGTCCTTGGGGTGGTCCGCCGCCATCCGGCGCAGCTCCCGGATCCACGGCGCGCTCTCGCGGGCGACGTGGGCCAGCAGGCCCTCGCCCTCGATGACGTCCAGAACCGCGAGCGCCGCCGCGCAGGCGAGCGGCGTGCCGCCGAAGGTCGACCCGTGCGAGCCCGGCTGGAACAGGTCGGCCGCCCGCTCCCCCACCCACATGGCGCCGATCGGAAAGCCGCCGCCAAGCCCCTTGGCCATCGCGATGGCGTCCGGGCGGACGCCGGCGTGCTCGAACGCGAAGAAGCGGCCGGTCCTGCCGGTGCCGCACTGCACCTCGTCGAGGAGGAGCAGCAGGTTGTGCTCGTCGCACAGCCTGCGGAGCCCGACCAGGAACTCCGCGGTGCAGGGGTTGATCCCCCCGTCCCCCTGTATCGTCTCGACAAGGATCGCCGCGGTGTCCGCGTCCACGAGGCTTGCAAAGCTGTCCAGGTTGTTCAGCTCGCCGAACACGAACCCGGGCACGAGCGGGCGGAACCCCTTCTGGACCGTCTCCCGCAGCGTCGCGCTCATGCCCCCGAACATCCGGCCGTGGAACCCCTTCTTGGCGCAGACGACCTTGAAGCACCTGCCCTCCGCGCCCGCCTTGCGGACGCCGTGCAGCCGCGAGAGCTTGATCATCGCCTCGTCCGCCTCGGCCCCGCTGTTGCAGAAGAAGACGCGGCCCGGGCCGGCGTATCCCACGAGCCTGCGCGCGAGCTCCCCCTGGTTGGGGTTCCGGAACAGGTTGCTCGTGTGGACGAGCTCGCCCGCCTGGCGCCGGATGGCCGCGACCCACTTCGGATGGCAGTGGCCGAGCGCGGTGACCGCGATCCCGGACGAGAAGTCGAGGTAGGCCCTGCCCTGGTCGTCCCAGACGGTGGAGCCGCTCCCCCGCACGATCGTCAAGGGTGCCCGCGGGTAGTTCTTGAGCACATGCGCGTCGTACAGCTCCGCCGCGCCGGCGCGGATGATGGAGGGGGCCTCAGCCATTGACGATCTCGGTTCCGATGCCCTCGTCCGTGAAGATTTCGAGCAACAGGCTGTGCGGCAGCCTTCCGTCGATCAGGTGGACGCGCTGGACGCCCTCCTTGAGCGCGCGGACGGCGCTCGCGACCTTCGGCCGCATCCCCTTGTCGATCACGCCCTTTTTCTTGAGCTCCTCGACCTGACTGGTCTTGAGCGTGGAGATGAGCGAGGCGGGATCGGGCGGCGATGCGAGAAGCCCGGCGACGTCGCTCATGAAGAAGAGCCTGCGCGCCCGCAGCTCGCTGGCGACGCGCCCCGCCACGAGGTCGGCGTTCACGTTGTAGGGCTTGCCGTCGTAGCCCTCGGCGACCGGCGAGATGACCGGGATGAAGCCCTCCGCGATCTCCTTCTTGATGAGCTTCACCTTCACCTCCGTGACCTCCCCCACGAACCCCAGGTCGAGCGCGTTGCCATCCTCGTCCGTCTCCAGCTTCTGGCAGACGAGGACGCTGTCGCCGGGCAGCCCCTTCGGCCGGGCCTTTGCCGCCTCAAGCGCGGCGCACACGTCCCGGTTCACGATCTCGTCGAGGGTCTTCTTGACGATCGCTATCGTCGCCTCGTCCGTGACGCGCAGCCCCTTGACGAAGCTCGCCTTGAGGCCGGACTCCTCCATCGCCTTCGTGATCGCCCTGCCGCCGCCGTGCACCACGACGACGTTGATTCCCACCCCGGCCAGGAACGCGATGTCGTAGGCCACGCGCGCCCGCACCTCCGGATCGGGATCGTCCATGAAGCTGCCGCCGTACTTGACCACGATCGTGGACCCCCTGAAGTCCTGGATGTAGGGCAGAGCCTCGAGAAGGACCTTCGCCTTCGCGGTGACCTCTTCGACGTTCATCTCAATGCATAGGAAGCCCGCGCGGATGGCGGGTGCGCCGTGTAAGGCGGCATTGCGCGCATGTGCGTGTCGAAGGCATGCACCCGACCATTACAACACCCGACTCGGCCATTCCACAACATTTTGAGGCGCGTGGGAAAAATATCGGCTTCACTCCGAGGCTCCGCGCCCACAGTTGTCCATCCATGCCGAGCACACAGATGACCTTCGCGGACCGCGCGTCCCACCGAGCGTGGCTCGCGGCGCAGTCGGCGCTGCCCGCCGGGTTCCGTGTCGGCTCGGCGCAATTCGACTTCACGCCGGTCGAGGTCCACAAGCCAGCGAGGATGACGCTCACGCTGATCGCGCTCGACCGGCCCACAGCGGATTTCGCCGCCGTCTTCACGCGGAACGCCTTCCCCGGGGCCCCCGTGGTCATAGGCCGGGCAAGGCTTGAGGGGCCGTCGCTCGGGGCGATCCTCGTCAACAACAAGATCTCGAACGTGTGCGCGCCCGGCGGGGTCGCCGCGGCGGAGCGGATCTGCACGGAGACGGCGCGGCTGCTCGGGTTCTCGCCGGGCGAGATCCTTCCGAGCTCCACGGGCGTCATAGGCTGGGCCCTGCCCGTGGACGCGATGCTGGGCGCCCTTCCGTCCGTGGTGGCCGACCTTGCCGGCGGGTCGATACTGCCTGCGGCCGAGGGAATCGTGACGACCGACCGCTACCCCAAGGTCCGCCGGGCCGCCGTGGGCGCCGGCTCGATCGTCGGGATCGCGAAGGGCGCCGGCATGATCGAGCCCAACATGGCCACCATGCTCGTGTACATCCTCACGGACCTCTCCGTGCCGAGGCGCGAGCTCCGCCGGATGCTCTCCGCCGCCGTCGGCCCGACATTCAACTCGATCAGCGTCGACAGCGACACGAGCACGTCGGACACCGTGGCCCTCGTCTCCTCGGGAAGGGTCCCCTGCCCGGACGCGGCCGCCTTCCAGCGCGCGCTCCTGGCCGTGTGCGGGGACCTCGCGGAGGACGTCGTCCGCAACGGCGAGGGCGTGCGCCACGTGATCCGCGTGTCGGTCGTGAACGCCCCGGACGCCACTTCGGCGCGCGCGCTCGGGAAGACCGTGGTCAACGCGCCGCTGCTGAAGTGCGCGGTCGCCGGAAACGACCCCAACGTGGGCCGGCTTGTCCAGGCCGTCGGGAAGCACGTGGGGTCGCGGGCGCCGGGGACCGACCTGTCCGGGCTGCGCATGGCGCTCGGGGGCATAGAGATCTTCTCGGGAGGGGAACTCAGGCTGGACCCGGAGAAGGAGGCCGCGCTCGTCCGCCACATGACGGGGGCGGAGCTCTACGCGAGCGCCCCCCCCGAGGGAGGCGTCTTCCGGCCTCCCGTCGACTTCCCCGCCCACGAGCGCTGCGTCGAGATCGAGATCGACCTCGGGCGGCGCGGCCGGGCGTCCGCCGTCGTGCTCGGCGCCGACCTGACCCACGAATATGTCAGCGAGAACGCCGACTACAGGAGCTGACTGTCAGCGGAGCCCGGCCGTCTCCCCGAACCCGTACCACAGGTTCATCGTCTGCACGGCCTGCCCCGCGGCCCCCTTCATCAGGTTGTCCTCGGCGGAGGTGATCACGAAGTTACCGGTGCGGGGGTCGTGGACCGCGGAAATGTCGATCCGGTTGGTCCCGACGACGTGCGCGGTGTCCGGGGTCTCCCCGCTCGGAAGCACCTGGACGAACGGCGCCCGGCCATAGGCCTTCGCCCATGAGGCATAGAGAGCCTCGGTCGTGCCCCCGGGCGCCGCGGGAACGGTGATCGTCGTCGCGATCCCGCAGCGCATCGGCGCAAGGTGCGGGTTGAACTGGATCACGATCCTGGCGCCCGCATGGAGCGAGAGCTGCTCCTCGATCTCCGGGAGGTGCCGGTGCCTCACGAGGCCGTACGCCTTCGCGCTCTCGGCCCGCTCGGCATAGAGGTAGGCCTCCTCGACCTTCTTCCCGGCGCCGCTGACGCCGCTGAAGCTGTTGACGACGATGTGCTCGCGGGCGACGACCCCGTCCCGCAGGGGCGGGACGAGCGGGATGAGGGCGCCCGTCGGGTAGCACCCCGGCGACGCGACGATCCTCGCGCCGTCCTTCCACCCGGGCGGCGCCAGCTCGGGCAGGACGTAGCGCGCGTGCGGCAGGAGGTCCGGGGCCGCGTGCCTGCCGTAGTATTTCTCGTGGGTGGCCACGTCCGTGAGGCGGAAGTCCGCGCTGAGGTCGATGACCCGCTTGCCGGAGCCCAGGAGAGCCCGGGCGAACTCGGCCGCGGCGCCGTGGGGAAGGGCCAGGAAGAAGAGCGGGATGTCCCCCGCCGCGAGCGCGGCGGCATCGGAGCCGATGAACGCCATCCCGCGGTCGATCCCCCGGACGGAGGGGATCACCTGGGCGAGCGGCCTGCCGGCATGCGCGCGCGACGTCACGGCCGCGAGCTCCACCCCGGGGTGGCCGAGGAGAAGCCTCACGAGCGTTTCGCCTATGTAACCGGATGCACCTACGACGCCGACTTTCATGGAAAGCGAAGAATCCGTTCGGATCCGACCAAAATCCAGCAGGAAATCAAAAGGCCGCCGCCGGGATCCGGCGGCGGCCTTGGAATGCGGACTGCGGCGGGATCAGCGCTTCGAGAACTGGAAGCGCTTGCGGGCGCCGGGCTGGCCGGCCTTCTTGCGTTCCTTCTCGCGCGGGTCGCGGCGGATGTGGCCCGCCTTCTTCAGGGCCGGCCTCAGCTCGGCCTTCATCTTCTGGAGGGCGCGCGCGATCCCGTGCGCGACCGCCCCGGCCTGCCCCGAGACCCCGCCGCCCGAGACGTTGACCGACACGTCGATCTTCTCGCGGAGGTCGACCGTCAGGAGCGGGGCGTACGCCTGCTTGGAGAAGTTGTCGTGCGAGAAATACGCGTCGAAATCGCGGCCGTTGACAATCAGCTTGCCGCTGCCGTCGGTGATCCGCACGCGGGCGGTCGAGGTCTTGCGCCGGCCGGTTCCGGTGAAGACGTTTGCTGGGGTGGTCGTGCTCATGGTCGGGTTCAGGCGGTGATCTTCACGGGATTGTTGGCCTCGTGCGGGTGCTTCGGCCCGGCGAACACGCGCAGCTTCGTGAGCATCTTCGCCGCGAGGCGGTTCTTGGGGAGCATCCCCTTGACCGCGTGCATGATTATGAATTCCGGGCGCTTCTCGCGCATGAGCCTTAGGCTCCGGTAGCGCTCGCCGCCCACGAAGCCGGAAAACGCCATGTATTCGTTCTTCTCGTCCTTCCTTCCGGTCAGGACGACCTTCTCCGCGTTGATGACGACGACGTAGTCGCCCGTGTCGACATGGGCGGTGTAGGTGGGCTTGTTGCGGCCGCGGATGATGTTGGCGAGCTTCACGGCGAGACGGCCAAGCACCTGCCCTTCGGCATCAATGAGATACCATTTGGGCTGCACCGTCTCCTTCTTCGCGAGAATCGTCTTCATGGGAAAAGAGGTTTAGACCAAGGATACCAAACTGGGGTGTCAACCTTCGTTTTGAGCCTTGGTTCCCGACAGGAATTTGCAACGATCGGCCGCATGAACCATCGCGCCGCGCTTGCATGGGCGGGGATCCTGGGCGCCACCGGCGTCGCCGCGGGCGCCATCGGGGCGCACGGCCTGCGCGGGGTCCTGGAGGCCGCGGGCGCGAGAGAGAGCTGGGAGACCGCGGTCCGCTTCCAGCTTGTGCATGCCGCCGCCCTGCTTGGATTTGCGGGATGGCTCAGGGCCTCCTCCAAGCCCGGAGGGCGGTGCGAAGGATGGGCGGTCCGGCTGTGGGTCGCGGGCACCGCGCTCTTCTCCGGATCGATCTACGTGCTGGCACTCGGGGGGCCCCGCTGGCTCTGGCCCGCCACCCCGCTCGGCGGGGTCGCGCTCATCGCCGGATGGATTCTGGCCGCGGTCGCGGCCTTCGCCGCCTGAGGGCGGCCAAAGGAGGCCGGAAATGGACGGCGCCCCTCCCCTTCCCGACGACCTGCGCGAGATGCTCGACGCCGTGCGCCGCGTGGGCCGCCCCAGGCTCGTGGGCGGCGGCGTCCGCGACTGGCTCCTCGGGCATGCGCCCAAGGATTTTGACATCGAGGTCGCGGGGGTCGGCTTCGATGGCCTCAGGCAGGCGCTCTCCCCCTTCGGGCCCACCGACATCGTCGGGCGCAGCTTCGGGGTCATGAAGGTCCGCGGCGCAAGCGGCTCCGAGTACGATTTCAGCCTCCCGAGGCGCGAATCGAAGACCGGGGCCGGCCACCGCGGGTTTGCCGTCGAGCCCGACCCGGCCCTCAGCGACGCCGAGGCCGCGGCGCGGCGCGACTTCACGGTGAACGCGATCGCGATCGACCCCTTCACCGGGGCCGTGATCGACCCGTTCGACGGCGCGGCCGACCTTCGCGCCCGCATCCTCCGCCACACGGGCCCCGCGTTCCCGGAGGATCCGCTCAGGGTCCTGCGCGGATTCCGGCTGGCCGCGTGCCTCGATTTCGCGCTCGCTCCCGAGACGGCCGCGCTATGCCGCGAGATGGCCCCGGCATTCGCAGAGCTCCCCCTGGAACGCGTCTGGGGCGAGTGGGACAGGTGGGCCGTCGAGTCCGTCCGGCCGTCGCGCGGGATTGCGGTCCTCGAGGAGACCGGCTGGATCCGCCACTTTCCGGAGGTCGCCGCCCTGCGCGGCACGCCGCAGGAGCCGGACTGGCATCCCGAGGGCGACGTCATGGACCACACGGGCCACTGCCTCGACGCGCTGGTGTCGCTCGGGGCATGGACGGGATCGCAGGCGGGCCGGCGGCGCATGCTCTCGTTCGCCGTCCTCGCGCACGATTTTGGCAAGCCCCCGACGACCGAGCGGGCGGAGAAGCGCGGGGCCATGCGCTGGGTGAGCCCCGGGCACGAGTCGGCGGGCGGACCCTTGGCCGACTCCTTCCTCCGACGGATCGGGGCGCCCCTCGACCTCGCCGCCCCCGTGCGGGCTCTGGTCGTCCATCACCTTGCGCACCACCACGGCCCCGCCGGCGACTTCACCGACGCGCAGGTCCGCAGGCTCGCGCGCAAGCTCTCGCCGGCGACGATCGACGACCTGGCGGTTGTCATGACGGCCGATGCCCTCGGCCGCCCGCCGCTCGCGGCCGGCGAGATCCTGCCCCTGGTCGAGCGGCTCCGCGCCCGCGCCTCGCTGCTCGCGCTCGAGGCGTCGGCGCCGCGGCCGATCATCCTCGGCCGCCACCTGATCGCGATGGGCCGGCGCCCCGGGCCCGAGTTCAAGCCGATCCTTGACGCCGCCTTCGAGGCCCAGCTCGACGGCGTGTTCACGGACGAGGCCGGGGGGCTCGCCTGGCTGCGGAAGCACTCGAAATGATCAAGGCGTTCCAATGGGACCTGGCCCGGCAGGTTGAGCGCCTCGACTGGCTGCTTGCCCAGCTCCCGCGCTACGCCGACTGGGGCTACAGCGAGCTCTACCTCCACCTTGAGGACGCCGTCGAATACCCGAGCCTGCCCGGAGTCGCCCGCGGGGACGCATACAGCCGAAGGCAGTTCGCACGGCTCGTGGGCGAGGCCGGCCGGGCCGGGATCGGCGTCGTCCCGATCATAAACCTGCTCGGCCACACCGAGTATCTTATCAAGGTGCCGGAACTTCGCGACCTGAACGAGCTCCGGGCGCCCGACGGCTCGCCGCTCGAGCACGGACAGGTCTGCCCCCTTCATCCCAGGATCCTCGAGGTGGCCGACGCGCTCATGCGCGACGTCGCGCCCTTCTGCACCGCCGGCAAGGTGCACGTGGGCCTCGACGAGTCGTTCCAGCTCGGCCGCCATCCCCTGAGCGTCGCCGAGGTCGCGGATATCGGCGTTGAGGGCCACTTCGGGCGCTATGTGCAGAGGCTCAACGCCGTCGCGGGCGCCCACCGGCTCAGGCTCGGGCTCTGGGCCGACATGCTGGCCCTTCTTCCCGGGGCCGTTCCCTACCTTCCCCCGGGGATCATCGCCTACGACTGGTATTACTATCCCTTCGGGAGGCTGCCGAGGATCGAGCTCCGCAATTTCGCGGAATATGACCTCGCCCCGGCCCTGAAGGCGCGCGGCATCGAGTACTGGGGCTGCCCGATGAACGGGGCGTTCCGCCACGAGCCCCTTCCCGTGTTCGGCGAAAGGCTTGCGAACATCCAGGCCTGGTGGCGCCGGTGCTCCGCCGTGGGCGCGGGCGGCTTCCTCGTAACGTCGTGGGAGCCCAGCCGGCTGGCTATCGAGGCGGCCACAGTCGTGGACGCCGCGGCGGCGTCGCTGTGGCTCAAGCCGGGAACAGACGGCGCAGCGGCCATGCTGGCCGACGGCCTGGTGCGGGTCTTCCGTCAAAGGCGGCCGCGCGCGCTGGCCAGGCGGCTCCTTGCCGCCGACGGGCACGCGTTCTCCGGCTATGCGCGCTGGCAGATCAACGAGCGCTGGGACGCCTACGCAGGCCGCGAATCGCTGCAGCCGTATGCAGCCGGGCAAACGTTCTTCCGCCGCCTGTCGGCGCTCAGGTTGCCGGCCACCCTTGCGGCCAGCGCGGCGTTCAGCTCCTACCTGGCTGAGCGCGATCTCTTTGTCCGCAGGGCGGCGCGCGATGTCTTCCGCCTGCGCCGCCTGCGGCGCCGCGACGCCGCCGGGAAAGCGGTCGCGAAGCTGAAGTCCATGCGCCGCGAGGCCGCGTCCTTCCGGCAGGCCCTCGGCCGGGGTCGCAAGGCGGCCCGGGCCATGTGGAATCGTTCGCGCGATCGGCGTGCGGCCGGGCCGAACGATGCCATTCTCCGCGCGGACGCCCGCCGGCTGGCCCTCTGGCGGGAATGGCTAAGGAAGGCGGTCCGCCAGCCCGGAATCATCCGGGGGGCGACACCTGTGTGTGGCGCGTGGCAACTGCAGTTCTGGGTGCACAACCTTGCACCGGCCCTCCAGAAGGTGGTCGTGGAGCAGCGGCGGCCGGACGGCACCTGGCGCGAGCTGGCCTCCCGCCACCTGATCGAGTTCCGCGCACAGGCCGCCCGTCCGCGGGCCAGGATCCGCAGGGAGCTCACGGTGCCGGTGGATTCGCCCGACGCCGTGCTGCGCCTTGCCGCGCGCGGCATCGGCCAGGTGGTGATCAGCCATGTTGCGTTGACGGATGGGCGGGAAACCCTGCGTCAGCAGGACTGGGGCAAGAGAATCGTCCTGGGCGCCCGGGCCCCCGGGCAGGGTATTCCGGAGATGGATTGGGCAAAGAACGCCGGAGCCTGGCCGATCATCTTCCCTGCAGGCGCAAACAAAATGGCCCGGCCATATTGGCCGGGCCATTCCTAAGAAGGCTGTTCCTTGGCGTGCGCCTCAGAAGTCGTACTTGGCGTTGATGTAGAACATGCGCCCGAGCACGCCGTCGTAGGTGCCGGCGTCCACGTAGGTGTTCGGAAACGCATTCACCGCCAGCGGCGGCAGCTTGTTGGCCACGTTGTTGCAGCCGATGGTCACCTTCAGGCCATCGAGCCACTTGCCCACGTGCAGGGCCTTGCAGTCGTATGTGAGGCCCAGGTCAAATGCCGCCCACGCCGCAACGCTCTCCAGGCCGAATTGATCGTCGCCGCCCACGCCGACGTCGGTGACGCTCGTGATATAGGTGACGGCGACGAATGCGTCCACGCCCTTGTTTGAATAGTCGAGGGTCGTGGTCGTGCGCCACCTCGGAACGGTTCCGATGTTCTGCGACGCCGTGCCCGTGTACTCGTAATATGGCTCGGTCGGGATGAGCTGCTCCTTGTAGCTCTGGTACCAGGTCCAGACCGATGAGAGATCAAATCTGCCGACGCCCGGAAACGACTTGACGTAGTCCACATTGATGTCGGCGCTGTCGATCTTAAAGCCGGCCAGGTTGATGTTATTGAGAATAACATAGATCTGCTGCGGGGAGTGGCTGCTGACGCCGCCCGGGCTGGCTAGCTCCGGACCGGTGGGGGTGTTGAGGTGCACCAAGCCCTCATACGGCGAGGCGGATCCGAGACTCTCGACGCTCTGGATGACCGTATTCGCCGGCAGGGATCCCACGAAGCCCTTCATGGTGATGTCCGAATAATCCACCGTGACCGACAGGCCGTTGACCGCCTTGGGCGTATAGACAAATCCTGCCGACCACGAGTTTGCCGTCGTGGGTTTCAGGTTCGGGTTTGCACCGGTCGTCTCGTTGAACTGGGCCGTCTTCTGCGCGCCAGCCCCGTTGTATACGTTATAGGTGATGGATGCCGTTGAACCGGCACCGGACGGCCCATACAGGGCGTAGAGCTGGGGAGCGATGAACGATTTCCCCGCCGAGGCTCTGAGCTTGAACTGATCGTCCACCGGCTCCCAGGCCGCGTTGACCTGGGGATTGGTGGTGGCTCCCACCATGCCGCTGTAGGCATCGTGGCGCACCGCACCATCGATGTTGATGGAGTACGCCCCGGGGACGTTCATCTTCGGACCCGTGACAGGTATATTGAGCTCGGCGAACTCGGACGTGAAGTCACGGACGGCTTCAAAGTTCCTGAAGGTTGTCGCGTTCGACCATCCCGTGGTGGTTCCGGTGGAATTCGGCAGGCTGCCGACATCCGGTACGGCCGAGAGCAATTCCTTGACATAGCCGCCGCCTATTGCGAATCCGAGCTTGCCTCCCGGAAGGTCATAGAGCGAACCGTCGATCTTGGCGTCGAAGGATTGGAGCGTGCTCAGCATGTTGACGAACGCCGTGCCGACGACGCCCGTGAAGGCACCGGGAGCCTGGACCCTCGCGAAGGGATTGATCTGGCCGCTTGCCAGGGCGGCGTTCATCGCGCTGGTGTCGATCAGGCCCGGATTCGTGTAGTTGAGGGTGTAGCGGTTGATGTCGGCGGCCACCTCCCAGTGGAGGTCGTCAGTGATGTCGCCGCGGAAGCCACCCACTACGCGGAAGAGCTGCGAGTCGTTCTGGTAGAGCCGCGGGTACGCAAGGAAGCGGGCGCGTGCCAAGACTTCATAGCCGCTGCCGTCTCCGTACCCGGGTTGGGACTCGGGTTGCGACTGGTTCTGGTCAAGCCAGCTCTGGGAGAACGGATTACCCGGCGAGGTGACGGGAACGTAGGTCGTGCCCGCAGGCGGAGGGGAGGAAGGGTACCCGAGGACATTGACGTCGATCCATGGGTCTTCAAGGTACGGGACGACCGGCTGGGCATTTAGCGAGGACCACGTATAGGTGTGTGACGCGATCACGTTGCCAAAACCCACCAGGTTGTTGCCAAAGATCTTGTGGTCAAAGTTGGCCATCACGCTGTAACGCTTGAGATAGCTGATCAGCGTCTCGCCGTTCGCCAGGTTGAATGCCTGGAATTGAGCACTTGTTGACTCCGGGACGTAGACACCCATGGCAACCAACTGGTCGATTGTGTACTGGCCGCCTCCAGGAGGGGCAGTCAGCCCGGCGGCCAGCTGGTAAAACTGATCGGCACCGGTGAGATTGTTGTAGACCTCAAGGGAGCCCGGGAACGTATAGGTGCCGTAAATCGGGTTCGAGAAGGGGCGATCCTTCAGGTACATCGCATCCTGCTCGGCATAATCCATCCCGATCGTGATTGATGTCTTATCATTGCTGACGCCGCCGACGAGATACGCCGATCTTTCCGAATAATGGCCGGTGTTCGTGGAGTACCCGTAATGGCCTCCCATTTCCCAGCCGTTGTAATCCTTCTTCAGGATGATGTTGATCACGCCGCCGACCGCGTCCGATCCGTACACCGCCGAGGCGCCGTCCTGCAGCACCTCAACGCGTTCCACCGCAGCCGGGGGGATGAGGTTCAAGTCTACGAACTGGAAGCCACCCGTGCTCTCCGCCGGGTCGTTCGCGACCCGCCGGCCGTCAATCAGCACCAGGGTCGGGAGCCCCTTGATGTTCACCTGGGCGCCACCGAAATTCGAGCTGGTCGCGATCTGGGCGTTCTCCTCGCCGATACCGCTGATGTTCGGCTGCACCTTGCGCAGGATGTCCAGCATGTCCGAATTGACACCGCTGTCCTGGAACACCTGGGTGTCGAGGACCGCGACGGGAATGGCGAGGGCCTCAGCCGCGCTAGGGATGTTCGAACCGGTGACCACGTATTTCTCGAGGACCTCGGGCGCCGCCTGCTCCGGTGACGCTGGGTTGGTCGAGGTAGACGTCGTGGCTTGGGCGTAGCCCATGGTAGCTAACGCGCCGGACGCCGCAAATAGCGACAGCACGGCCACTAACTTCCGTAAACGGATGTCATTCATAACTCGTTGTAGTGTTGGTTGTTGTGTTAAGCCTACGCGACTTGCGCCGCAATCTGCCTGTCGCAGAGCAAGGCGCGGTTCCCCGAAATTGCAACCCCATTTTTACCGGACCTTAACGCGGGTTTAATTCGGTGTTGATCTTGGGTGACCGCTCCTTTTCCCCGCCTATATCTACTATTCTATGCGGTTGGGAGCGTATGCAGGTGACTTGGGAGACTTGCAAAGCCTGCCCGTGTTCCCAATATTCTTCCCTCCGTTCCTTGATTGCGTGCGTTTTCCCTTTCGGGGGTGTTCTGGATTCTACCCTTGGTTGGAGTGCGCCGCTGCCTGCCGAGAGCCGAAGGTCTCTCGCTAATCCCCCTTCGAAACAATAAGAGGCACATTCGAAGAAATGCCCCTGGCTGCCTAATAATGCAGCCACGCGGTTCCGGCGACACCTGCTAGCCGAGCACCGCGACGACAGCAGGCATAGCGCGCGGAGCGACCCGCGGTTTGCGCGCCGTATCTTCATCCGGGGGTTGGTCCGGGCTTAAGCGCACGTCATCGCGTAACCCGGGCGAGACCAATGTGACGTTACGCAGGTAGACGCGGCGTGCGAAGGCCTGGGGCACCCGGGTTCAAATCCCGGCACCTCCACCATTTTTCTCATCCATGCGGCGCTTAAACCTTGGCTGAAAGAGAATTTAGGACAGCGCGAGGGCTCTTCGGACAACCAAAGTCCCGACGACCGTCACGCCGTACCAAAATCATGTCGCACGCCTATGCGTCGGGTGACATGCTGACTGCCCATGGAACGCACGATTCTTGTTGTCGGCGGAACGGGAATGCTGGGAGAGGAGGTCTGCCGTAGGCTTCACACACGGGGGCTTTCGGTGCGTGCGCTGGTACGGAAGACCGCGAGCCCGGCGCGCCTCGAGGCGCTGCGCGCCGCCGGGGTCAATCTCGTCTGGGGAGATCTTAAGGTCGCGGGCAGCTTGCGCGAGGCGAGCCACGGCGCGGAGGCGTTGATCTCCACGGCGTCGTCCACGCTCTCGCGCCAGAGCGGCGACTCAATTGAAACCGTGGACCGCCAGGGCCAGCTGGCCCTCATCGCCGCCGCGCGCGACGCGGGGGTGAAACACTTTACCCTGGTAAGCATTCCGCGCAACGCCACGCGCGAGTCGCCGCTCACGCGCGCCAAGGCCGAGGCGGAGCGCGCGCTAGCCGACAGCGGGATGGACTTCACCATACTGGCGGCCAACTACTTCATGGAGATCTGGCTGAGCCCGGCGCTCGGCTTCGACTTTGCCAAGCGGAAGGTGGTCGTCTTCGGAAAAGGGAGCGCGCCGTTGACCTGGGTATCCTATCGGGACGTGGCCGAGTACGCGGTGCGTTCCCATCTGACTCAAGGCGCGCGCAATCGGATCCTGGAAGTCGGGGGACCACAGGACCTCAGCCCTCAGGAAGTCGTGCGGATCTTCGAGAGTGTCTCGGGCGCCCCGTTCGTGCGGCAGTTCGTTCCCGAAGAGGCCCTGCTCGCCCAGCTCGAGAAAGCGGCCGACCCGCTGACGGAGACCTTCGCCGCGCTGCAGCTCGAATGCGCGCATGGCTGTCCCGCAAATACCTCCTTGGCCCGTCAGCTCATGCCGATGGAATTGACCTCAGTCGAACAGTATGCCTCGGCCGTGTGCGGACAAAGCGTGCAAGGCGCGTGAGCCCGGCCACAATGGGCATGGTTGGCGCGACTCAAGTTGGCAGCTTCATTTTTCCGGTCTTCGATTTAAAGGGTTGATGGCGGATTTGTGACTGATGTGGTCAAACCGATTTTTTGGGTTGATTTCGAGGTTCCGGGGACGGGAGACGAATGCAGAAGGGATGCCTTGGCCGGGGCCGAGGACAGTGGCGATTAAGCCTGCCGCAGGACCCGGCCAGAGAAATCTTAGGACGCCGCGTAGACAACGATTCACAAAATGTCGCGTAAGTATAAGAGGGAAAATATTATGCGTGCCAAGGACGGGATACATCTTGAGATGTACGGCAAATAGCCGTACGTAATGCCCCATGCCAATACTGACACGCAGACATTCTGCCGCCCCCGCCAGCGCACCGGCCACGGACAACCGGACTGCCCGGCTCGAAGCGCGCATCCCTGCGACGCTGAAAGGAATCCTTTCGGAGGCTGCGGGATTGACCGGGCATACCTCGGTGTCGTCCTACATTATCCAGACCCTCCAAGAAAGTGCTTCCAAAACCGTAGAGCAAGCCCGCCTTACCCAGTTGGATGACGCAGCGTCAACCGCTTTTGTTCAATCGCTCCTAGCCCCATCTGAGCCCGCTCCTGCGTTACAAGCGGCGTTTGCGCGCTCCCGTGAGCAGGTGCGCTGATGGCTTACCGCTTTGAGCCGCTGGACACGTCCCGGCACGACCGCGCAGGGTTTCATTCTGCTGTTGGGGCGCTGAATATTTATCTCCAGCAGCAGGCACGCAAGGACGTGGAGCGTTTTTTGGCGGCCACATTTGTCATGGTCGATGAGGCAGCGCCTACAGTGATCGTCGGATTCTACAGCCTCTCGAACTTCACAATCGGACTGGGAGACCTGCCTGCCAATCTCGCAATACGGCTACCGCGGTATCCGCGACTTCCAGCAACTTTGATTGGTCGGTTGGCGCGCGATGAACGCTTTCCGGGCACGGGTGAACTGCTCCTCGTCGATGCCCTCACTCGGGCCTATGGGCTAACTAGCATCAGCGGGTCCATCGCGGTTGTTGCTGAAGCGAAGAATGACACGGCGCTTCGCTTTTACCACAAGCATGGTTTCCTCCAGCTTGGCGCGGAACCGAACCGGGTGTACTTGGCTATGGGGACCATTGAGAAGCTTGTCCGTCCTGCGGGCTGAGGAGCGCTTGCGCGTCACTTTATCAACCTTGGCGGCCGAACCGGAAAAGCTGTCCGAGTAGCCCTAAATCAACACTTTAAATCGAAATCCCCATTTTTCATCCGGTCCCCGATGGGCACCGGATAAACCCCCGAGGTGAACTTTGCGGGGACGAGACAGAGCGCGTTGCACGACACCACACGGAGTAACCGATCGATACGGGCTCGCACCCCGGTGCCTCACGATCTCATGAGGGTCTTGACTTGCACGACATTTGCACGACACTTCATCCATGAAGACAAAATGGATTGCGTCGCGTGAGTTTTCAGCCAGCCCAGGACGCGCGCTCGCCGCAGTCAGCCGCGCCGGCCGGGTCTTGGTGACCGCCAACGGCAAGCCGAAGGCGATAATGATCCCAACCTCCGAGGGCACCTTTGCATCCGATTTGGAGCTGCTCGACCGCGTGGACTTGGCGCGGGCAATCGCGGCGATCAGGGAGCGAGCCGTCACCAAGGGAACGGACACCCTTACGATGAAGGAGATCGACGTCGAGGTAGCCGCCGTACGGGCCGCTCGGAAGGGTCGATGAAGTGCTGGGTCATTGACACGAATGTTGTCGTTTCGGGCCTCCTGAGCGCGAATGGCCCGTGCGCCCAGATACTAGAGGCCGTGATGGACGGGCGCGTCAGGCTGGTTTTCGACGCGCGGATCCTAGCAGAATACCGCGATGTGCTCTGCCGGCCGCGCCTCAAGCTGAAGCCGGCCCACGTGATGCGTTTCCTCGAGGCATTGGGCGGCCAGATGTCGGTGATTCCGGAACGACTCGTCACTGTCGGACCCGATGCTGATGACTTGGCTTTTGTTGAAGCAGCCCTGGCAGTGCCCGACAGAACCATCGTGACAGGCAATCTTGCGGACTTCCCAGCCGAGATTCTAAACGGCGCGCGACTGCTTACGCCGGTTCAGGCCCTCGCAGAGCTAAGCCGCTAGGGTGATCCTCTGCAGGCTCAAGCGGTGTTAGGACAATTTGGGACAATCCAGAGGGTAATATGGTCAAATTTGGCGAATCCCAGCCCCGAGAGGCCCCGGGTTCAAATCCCGGCACCTCCACCAATCTGCCTTAACTAACGCCTTAGCGACAAGTCCGGCAGCACGCTCGGCGCAGTGAGCCTAGTTAGAGCTAGGCTTCTGCCGTGGTCGGATCAATGATTTGCCTCACTTCCGATACTCGATTCGCCGGAAACCCGCCTTGCTTGGCGTGCTCTCGCACCAACGCCGCGTCAGGCGCGATGTAAACGCAGTAAATCTTGTCGTCGGTCACGTAGCTTTCAACCCATTGAGTTTTAGGACCGAGGTTCTTAAGGACGCCGAATGATTTTTGAGAGATGCCATGCAACTGGTCATGGTTGAGCTTCCCGGCTCCGGGTATATCGCGTTCGATGACGTATCTTGGCGTGTTTTCTTTGGTTGAGGATAATCTGCACCGCGTAGCGCGTTCGCCCATTAGGTTCATCCACGTCTCCGCTCTCGAGATCGTTCTCGGTTTATTTCGCTGTTTCCGGGCTGATGATCGTTGTGACCTGGCTTACCGAGTTGGCGGGAAAGCCCCCCTGTTTGGCGTGCTCACGCACCGTCGCCTCGTCTGGGGCGATATAGATGCAGTAGATTTTGTCACCCGTCACATAGCTGTGCAGCCATTGGATTTTCGGGCCCATCTTGCTCAACACCCCACAGGAAGTCTGAGCGATGGATTTCAGTTTTTCGGCGGAGAAAGAGCCGGCGCCTGGAATCACTCTTTCGATGACATACATGTGCTGACCCTCCGGCAGCGCTTCGGGTTTTTTCGGTTCCTCGGCCAAGGCGTAACAGCAAACAACAAGACACCATACAGGAATCAGGAGCAATTTTGAGGGTTTCATAAGCTGGGGATCTAGTGATTACATTTATTGGCAACGATGCACGCGGATGAACCCGGCCGGCCAAAGGGAACCTTGCTGAACTCATCAGCGCGTTTGGAGTATAGCTAGCGGTCCCCGCGACACCTAGGCCATCAGGGGGTAATTTCGGGCCAAATCGGCCCCAGTCGGGCTGGGCTCGCCGGCCCATCGCAGCTCTCTCGCTGGACCACTTTGCCCGATTAGCCTTTAGCCGTCGCCTTCAATTTCCTCGGAGAATGCCCGAATCTATCATTATAAAGGTTGCGAAGTTGGCGGCTCCCATTGAACCCGCAGGCCTTGGCCACATCTTCGACCTTTGAGCCATTTTCTCGCAGCAACGAGCTGGCCCGTTCCAGCCGCAATTCTCTCAGGTACTCCCCTACGGAAAGATCGAGACTCCGCCGAAAACGGCGAGAGAGGTTGCGCGAACTCGCGCCGACGTGCTCCGCGAGCTGGCCAAGGGTCGGCGGCCTTTCCAGGTTTTCGATGAGGATGCTTTGGGCTCGGTGCACGATGTCATCCAGGTGATTGCGAAACTGGAGGTAGACGCTTTCCTGTTGGAAACCTCCACTGCGCCGAAGGTAGACCACGAGAGAGCGGGCGACTTGGAATGCAAGCTTCTCCCCGTACCGCAGGCCAATGAGGTGGATCGCCAGGTCGATTCCGGAGGCTATGCCCGCGCTCGTGAAGACGCGGCCCTCCTGCACAAACAGAACCCCTTTCCTGACTTTGATCCTAGGATACCGCTGCTGCAGCAAATCGGCATCCGCCCAATGGGTGGTGCAGGCCAAACCGTCGAGTATTCCCGCTTCGGCCAGAAGAAAGGCTCCCGTGCAGACCGAGCAAACGGTCGCCCCGGCCAGCCAAGCTTTCCGGATCCACGGGAACACGCGCTTGTGTGCACGCATAAATTCGGGAGTTATCGTATCGCAGCCGCACACAATCAAAGTGTCGTCCGGGTGGATCCTTATTCTCCTGTATGGCCGCATGTTGGAGAAATGCAGGTTCCCCGAGACATGAATCGTATCCGTAAGAGCACACACTTCGATGCGGTAGGGCCGCCCAAAAGCGTGGCCGGCTATTTGGAAGGCCTGCAACGGGCCGATAAGGTCAAGGGCAGTTACCGCGGGGGGAGCGAAAAAGACAACCCTGGGCAGCATTGGATTCTTCTATGCGGCGATCATGGAGCCTGCAAAGGTCAATTCCCTGGCGCAGCAGGAGCTTTGAATATGCCGGCATCCAGACGTGTCGATTAGCGATCGGAACTGAGTTGGGCGGCCCGGGGGGTTCCCTCATTGAGACACGCCACCATCACTCAAAATACGACCCTAGATTTCCGGATGGGACAATTTAGGACAAATCCGAGGGCAAAACTATCAGTTCTTGGGGTGCCCAGCCCGGAGAGATCCCGGGTTCAAATCCCGGCACTTCAACCAATTTACTGAATATGAGATACTTATGTTGCTTTAGGAGATCTCAATGCCTCTAAATCCCATTCTCGGCTCAAAGTTCGCGACCCCGGTCCCGCTCCTTGGTCTTTCGTGGGTGGCGGCCGGACCCAGGACTCAATCCTCGGTCTAAGCCGACGACCGGGAGCTTCAGGGTCGGAGCGAGCTGAAGCGCGCATTCGATGCATGCGTTTCGGATGACCGACCAATCCTGCCAGCGGCTAGAGAGTTTCTTGAACTCGGTCAAATCGGTCTCCGAGAGATCAAACGGCATCGGGCTGGAAAGCTGTACGATCAATTGTTGCGTGGGCGATTCGCCGTTGGGCTGGGGGTAGAGCCGGTCGAAAGACCGCATCGCCTCAAGCGTGCCCGGCATCCCGAGCCGATCGTGCAGAGCGACAAAGTCGATGTAGTCACGGGTGGCGTTTCTCTTGAGGATAAGGACGGCCTTAATACGCAGCATCTCAGACTTCGTGGGAACCGTGATCTTGTGGTTCCTCAAAGTAACCTGCTCCGTCTCCAACGGGTCATTGCGTATCAATTGGCGCACCCCAGTCTCGATCCCGTCCAGACTACCTAGGATCTGCACGGGGCGGCGAACCCGGGCGGTCTTCCATCCTGCAACGGATTCAAGCTGGGCGAGAACATCATCGAAGCGGGATGTGAGATCCCTCAGAACGTGATCGGTATCGGTTGAGAGACGGTGTTTAGCATGGATTGCGCTCGCGGTCCCGCCAACCAATACGGCGTCCGGCAGCAGCTCCTGAAGGTGAGCGGCGACCGTCAGAATACGGTCCCATTCAGGCAGCGGGTTGGTGGGAGGCATAATTGTTCCAGAAGTGGTAGCGCTGGGCGTAGGCGTCGGACACATGGGTCGCGCATACACGCAGGACGCGAGACCGTATCTCGGGTGAGGAGTCGACTGCGGCAAGCAGGAACGCCCAAGATTGGCGGTGGCCCCGGTCGATCACGTCATCGATCGCCGTAAGCGTAAAGCGGCTGTGGTTGAGATGCCGGTGCCGCATCCCCGTGCCAAGAGAGGCCACCGTGCGACGGGCGTTGATTGCCTTCATGCGCTCCCGCCGGAGGGCGCGCTCCTCATCGGAAAAATTCTTTGCCTTCCCGGCAGACAGCGAAGCCAGCATTCGGGCGGCCTGCTTCCGAGTGAGGGTATTCTGGCAATGGGGGCATCGGGGAAGCTCGGTCAAATAACTGGATAGTTGTCGATAAGCGCTTATTGTCAACCTTGGTCGATGGCACCACTCCTGACCGGCTCCACCCAGTGCTCCAGACAGATATCTTCCCAAACGAGGATTGCTCAAATTCTAAGATCAATGGCGTTAACGTTCTTCTCGGCGCCTCAGTTCGACCAGGGGATAGCGTGAGCAGGAATGAAGTTGGATTAGATGAAGCCGACGGTCTCGGGCATCTGACCGTATGCCAATGTCATATGATGTTGCAGGTTTTGAAGAGTTGGTTCGAGAAAGCCCGCAGATGCGGCGAGGTTGGAACAGGGTGGACGCTGGCAAGAGGTCGCTCGACATGCCAACATCGTGCCACAGCAATGATCAGCAACCACTCGTTGCCCCGTAGTGTTGCAAACAGGCGACAGTGCTCAAAACCGTACGGGCATGAGTGTAATGCGGACCAAACCCGACTTACCTCCACAGGAGGCGGCAGGGTAGAAAAACTTAGTCTCGGACGGCTACTTCCGTTGGCCGCTTTTGAAGTGATCACTGGGTTAGGACAATTTAGGACAAATCCGAGTGTAAAATAGCCAGTCAGTGCGGCTTTTAGCCCGGAGGGCACCCGGGTTCAAATCCCGGCACCTCCACCATCTTTGATCCTTAGCTACCTAATGTTAAACAATTACGAGCTATAATCGACTCATTCAAGAACACGCTTTGAGGCTTGCTATACATGTATAGCGGATCTTGGCTTTGCTCATGCTCGCCATACGCCTGGACAAGAAAATTGAGGATCGGCTAACCAAGCTGGCCCGCAAGACTGGCCGAACCAAGACTTACTATGCCCGTGAGGCGATCTTGGAGCATTTGGACGAATTGGAAGACACCCACCTCGCCCTTGAGCGACTGGCAAACCCCGCGCGCATCTATTCCGCTGCAGAGGTGAAGCGTGCGCTGGGCCTATAGCTTTGACGAGCGGGCCTTGCGCGAGCTTCAGAAGCTCGATCGCCAGGCGCAAAAGGGCGTCGTTGCCTATCTGGAGGAGCGAATTGCCACAAACGAGGATCCTCGGCGCTTCGGTAGGCCACTGCGCACGCAACTTGCTGGATTATGGCGCTACCGGGTGGGGAACTATCGAATTCTCTGCCAAATCAAGGATGACGTGCTACTGGTCCTGGTTGTATCCGTCGGGCACCGCAAGAACGTCTACGACTGATTGGTCGGCGCCTTGGATCGGGGTTATTGCCTAGCTACCTGGCCTGCATCGGCAGGTTGGCTACGAAACAAGGCTTGCTCTGCATCAACCCATTCCTCGGCGGGCGCCACCGGAACCCGGCTTGATTGGAGCTCGATGGACCCGTGCATTGACCAGACAAATCCCGGGCAACTAAGTGCGTAATCCGCTCTTGTTGCTCAAACGGCCCAGAGGGGCGCACCCGGGTTAAAGCAAGTTCCGGCATCTCCACCAGTCTACTGTGACGTAGCCGCTTACAATAGTACGCGCGGGTCGGCCTTAATCCAATCGCGCCGTATACCCTCACAGCTCAAGACCCCATTCTCGATTCAAAGTTCGCGACCCCGGTCCCGCTCGTTGGCCCTTCGTGGGTGACGGCCGAATCCAGGGCGCAATCCTCGGTCTCGATCGACGACCGGGAGCTTCAGCGTCGGAGCGAGCTAAAGCGCGTATTCGAAGCATGCGTTTCGGATGACCGACCAATCGTGCCAGCGGCTGGAAAGTTCTTCTTGTACTCGCTCAAGTCGGTTTGAGATATGTCGAATGGCATCGGGCTCGGTAGCTGGATGATAAGTTGCCGCGTCGGGTACAGCGTTCACACCGGCAACACCCCGCGCAGGCGCTCCCTCGCCATTCGCAGCGGATAACGCAGGGTCGATCGCGAAGGAGCGGGCTACTCGGCGCGGAGCGCCTCAACGGGGTCGACGTGCGTCGACCGGAGAGCGGGGACCAAGCAGGCGAGGAGCGTGGCGGCGACGAGCAGCGCTGCGAGGCCGACCATCAGGGCGTTGTCGCTGCCCGGGACCCCCGGTATCACGGCAGACAGGCCCCGGCTGAGGCCGAATGCGAGAACGAGGCCGATGCCTGTCCCCACGAAGCCGAGGCGCACCCCGTCGCGCATGACCAGCCAGAGGACCGCCCCGGTCCCGGCGCCCAGCGCCATCCGGACGCCGATCTCCTGGGTCCTTTGAACCGCGAGGTTGGCGATCACGCCGTATATCCCCACGAGGGCGAGAAGGAGGCCGAGGACCGCCGCAATCGTCAGCATGTGCTCGATGAGGTAAAGGTTGGCGTTGTACTGGTCTCCGATCGCCTGTGCGGAGCCGAGCTGGTAGACCGCGAGGTCAGAGTCGACGCCGCCGACCGCGCGGCGCGCCTCCTCGGGCAGCCCGCCGATCGCGCCCGTTGTGTGGACCGTGAACGTGAGCCAGTGGTCGGTATCCTGGGCAAACGGCCGGTACATCTGGTACGGCGTGGGAGCGACATTGCCAAGCGTCTGGATGTCGCTCACGACGCCGACGATCTCCTTCCAGTCGGGACTCTTCGGGTCGGTGCCGCCAATCCGGTGGCCGACGGCGTCGCCTCCCGGCCAGAACTTCGCCGCCATCGCGGTATTGATGATCGCCACGTGCCGCGCGTCCTGCCGGTCGGCCTCGGTGAAGTCCCTGCCCTCGAGCAGGCGGACGCCGATCGTCGGGAAGTAGCCCGGCGTCACCCGCTCGGCGAGCGCAAGCGGCTCCAAGCCCTGCGCAGGCGGTGCCTGCCCCTCGATCAGGAATTTGCCGGCGTGCGAGAAGATGCCGCCGAAGGGAAGCGAGCCCGAGACAGCGACCCTGTCGACGCCGGGAAGCCCTGCCAGCGCAGCCCGTATTCGGTCGACGACCACGCGGGTCTTCTCCTCGTTGGAATACTTGCTCGTGGGCAGCACGAAGCTCCCGGTCACAAGGTTTGCGGTCTGCCAGCCGGCGTCGGCGGTGGCCAGGCGCTGGATCCCGCGGACGAAATAAGCTGCGCCGCCGAGCGAGGCGAGTGCCAGCGCCAGCTCGGCAACCACGAGAATCCGGCGCAGCCGGTGCCGCGAGCGGCTGCCGACGGCCCCCCGGCTGCCCTGCTTCACGGCCGCATTCACGTCCGTGCGCGAGGCCATCAGGGCGGGCACCAGGCCGAAGATGATCCCGGTCAGGACGGCAGCGACGAACGTGAAGGCCAGCACCCGGTGGTCAAGGGGCATGTCGAGCCCGGTGGCGTCGGAGGTCAACTGGATGCGGCTCCCTAAGAGGCGGTTGCCCCAAACGGCGACGAGGAGCCCCAGGGCCCCGCCCGCCACCGACAACAGGACGCTCTCGGCGAGGAACTGGCGCACCAGCTGGCCCCGGGACGCGCCGAGCGCGATCCGGATGGCGTACTCGCGGACGCGGGTCATCGTGCGCGCCAGCTGCAGGTTCGCCAGGTTAACGCAGGCGATGAGCAGCACGAAGAGCATGAGGCCGAGGACAGTCCAAAGGATCGGGGCCACGCCGACCGCGCGCCCCGCCGCGTACGGGAACAGGGCTAGTCCCCGCCGCGCGTTGGTCTCGGGGTGGTCGTGGGCCAGCCGCGCGGCAATCGTGTCGAGCTGCGCCCTTGCCTCGGCGAGGCTCACCCCCGGCCTCAGGCGGGCGACGAAATGCATCCAGTCGTTGTCGCGGATCCGCCAGTTGTCCTCCCCGTAGGCCAGCGGCTGGTAGAAGTCGACGGGGCCGAAGCCGACGAAGTCCTGGCTGGCGGTCGACGCGATCCCGACAACGGTCACCGGAAGTCCGTCTATCCGCACGATGCTCCCGACCACGGCCGGGTCGCCGCCTAGCTTCCCCCTCCAGAAGCTCTCGCTGGCCACGATCACGTCGCCATGCCCGGGCGCGTCGTCCGCGGGCGTTAGCGCGCGCCCAAGCATCGGCGTGACGCCCAGCGTGGAGAAGAAGTTGCCGGCGACAGTGAGGCCGATCACGCGGTTCGCGGGCTTGCCGGGCTGGGCCAGGCCGCGGTACTCCCAGCACCACGGAGTGGCCTGTTCGAAGACCGTCGCCTGGCTCACGACGTCACGGGCGTTCGCCGGGGCAAGCTGCGAGAACTGCGCCTGCGCCGTCGTCGAGTAGACACTCACGAGCTGATCCGGATGCGGGTACGGAGGCATCCGATACAGGGCCACGTTCACCAGCGTGAACGCGGTCGCATTGATTCCGATTCCCAGCGCAAGCGTGACAAGGGCGACTGCGGTGAAGCCCGGGTTTTTCGTCAGCTGGCGGATGGCGTAGACAAGGTCGAAACGCATGGGGAAGGTCAGGTTGATCCTCCTGAACGCATACGATGTGCCACCGAAGATATCGTATCTTAATTAATTTGTGCACAATTACTAACATATGTCACCCTGGATGCTCCCCGCCGCCCCGCTCCGATTGCGGGAACGCGGCTTCCCATTTCCGGGAATTCAGCCGGCGCATCCGCGACGCACTCTTTCGCTAGCCCAAGCGCGGCCGACATTCAGCTGACGAGGGAACTGCAGGACACTGCCAGAGTCCTCGACATACCCGTCCTCGGTTACGTGATCTGCGGCACACCCGAGGCGGACCCGCTAGGAAAGAGCTGGCACCGCTTCCGGGAGGCGAGGCTCCGCTGAGCCTCTTACTGCACTGCGGCCGTCTGCGGATTGAAGCCGTACACCCAGCTCCGCTCACGCGGAGGACGTCATGCCAGACGCGAAGAAGTGACGCCGGACAACATCCCCGACAGGCCAAGACAGAGCTAGGACAATTTAGGACAACTCAAAGCGTAAAACTCTCAGTTCGTGTTGTCTATAAACACGAGAGCACCCGGGTTCAAATCCCGGCGCGTCCACCGGTTTGCCATCTCATTGGGTGGGAACTGCGGTTGCGGATGCGCTCGCTGGCGCCTCGTACCGGACGAGCCGCGAGATGCGCGTGAGAAGCCCGCTCACGAAGGAGCGCTCGGCCACCGGCTCCAGCACCATGCCGGGAATCGTTGGGGTGAGATTGGAGCCGCGCCAGACCTCCCACTTGCCGGTCCTGGCGTCGCGCACCAGGTCCTCGATCACGAGCATCTGCCGATACGGCGTGGCCGGCCACTGAAGCTGCAGCAGCGCCTCGTTGTGGGAGGCGACGCCGAATCCCACGGCCGGGCGCCCGTGGCACACGAACGGCAGCGACGACGGGCTCAGCGTGAGCGTGGTTTCATCGCAGTGCGTCAGAACATAATCAAGCGTCCACGCAACCTCGTAGCCCGCGGTCATGTCCTTCGTCGCCTGATGCCGGGCGCTCGCCGGCACCGTGAAACCCAGAATAAACACGCCAGCCACAATCTGGGCAGCGCGCATTCGACGCGGCGCTTTCAAAAGCAAGGCGCCCGCGTAGAGAGTCGAGATGAGCAGGGCCAGCTGCAGCGGAAATGAAAGCCGGGCGGCAATCGGATCCGTCCACGCCCCCCAGAAGTAGAAAAGGGTCAGGACGGCGAACCCGAGGCCGAATCCAATGAGGCCGACCACCGCCAGCAACGGATCGCCGTCCTTGATCAAAGTCGGAGCCGAACGCGCGAACTTCACCAGGCACAACAGCACCGAGACGGCGCCGACAAGGGACAGCAACGGGGAATTGACCGTGCGGCCGTCCCAGTTGAAGAGAAAATAGAGATTCTCGCCGAAATTCCGGTCCAAGAAGGCCCTGCTGAAGGTCTCGACCCCCAATCGGTGACTCTCGAAGAAACCCGGGTTGGCCAGATACACGAAATTGATGAGCAGCGGGGTCAGCAACAGAGCCGGCAGCAGCGCCAGCAACCAGGACATCTCCATACGCCGGGAACGCCACCAGCCGAGCAAGACCACGGCGGCAACAATGAACCCGAGTACGACCGATTCATAGCGAACCTGCGCCGCGAACACGTAGGAGGCAACGAGCAGTTCCGTGTTCTCCAATGTGGGCGCGCGCAGATGCCGAATGGTCTGCGCCAGCACGGCGAGCACCATGGTTGCGCCCAGCAGATCGAGTCCGCCTCCCGTCGCGGTCTGCGCCACAAGCGGCAGCCCCGCGGCAAGCAGGACGCCGAGCAGCCCAAGCCCGGCGCCGCCGAGAAGAGCTCCAATGAGATAAACCGTCCCCAGAAACGCGAAGCCCACCACGGCGTTCACGACAAATACATTCGCCGGCCGGTATCCGGACACATCGTGAATAAATGAAACCAAGAGCGGAAACCCCAGGGGCCGCTTGTCGATATAGTCGCCCGTGTACTGCATCTGCCCGTTCTCATACAGGCCCGTGCTCACGACTGCCGCGCGGCGGGTAAGATGCATGTTCATCGACGTCGAAAGCATCGCATACTCATCGAACATCACTCGAAGCCGATGCGGCTCGTTTGCCTGCAGGAGGCCCCCGCAAAGGGCGATCGCAAGCAGCCCCGGCAGGTGCTGTCTCCAGGCCCGGAGGCTGCCGCGAAAAGAGCGAACCAAGAGCCAGAGAAACGCGACCAGGGAAAGCAGCGTCGTCCAGTACCCGGCGTGATTGATAATGCCGCTCGCCGCACCAAGCGAAAGCGCACCAAACCGGAGCCAGAAAATGACAACCAATAACAACGCGGCGACAGACAACCGGCGTAAGCTCCGTTTGGCACCGTAATCGTCTGCAAACTGCGAAGACATATTCAATCTCGTGAAACGGAATGGCGCGCCCGATTGGACCACGATCAACGGATAGGGGCAACCCGTGGCGCCGGCCGCGCCAACGTGACTAATGAATGGGCCCAGAACAAGCTTCTCGTTGCAACGGTCGTGTAAACTGGCAACCTAGCTCGATCTCAGAACCCGAGGATCGTAGGGGTGAGACCCCGGTTCGGGATTACGGGGGCGTTCCATTGGATTGCGCCGTGACTTGTGTACGCGCGCGCGACGACCGAGAGTGGCCGGAGAACAACCAGACAATCGCCAGACAATTTCCTCGGAAACCCCTGATTGCCGCTGATTCCATCCCAAGGGCGGCGCCCGGGTTCAAATCCCGGCACCCCCACCTTTTCCCCTCCCCTTGGCGGGGGGATGCCTATTCTTCAAGCGAGAAGCCTGGCGTCGGCTTGGGTCGCGCCGGCTTCGCGGTGCCTCGCGTCTTGCCCGCGCCCGATTCGACAAAACACTTCAGGCGCCCCAAGGCGTGCTCCCATTGGCGAGAGACGACCTCAAGGTACCTTCTTGCCTCCTCGAGCGGCCCGGGTGCGAACGTGAAGCGCATTTCCCGGCCTTGGCGCATGCCTTGGACAAGGCCCGCGTTTTCCATGACGCGGAGGTGCTTTGTGATCGCCTGGCGCGTCAGCCTGGATCCTTCGGAAAGCTCGGAAATCGACAGCCGCGCGCCGCTGCAGAGCCTCCATACCAGCCGCAGGCGGGTTTCGTCGCCAAGGGCCGCAAAAACGGGCGTCTGCAGCCCTTGCCCCGGCGGCCTCCCGCGTCTGGGCCTAGGTGACATGGGCTTTGATGCTCTCCATCTGTCCTGCCCAGCCCTCGTCGTGCTTCCGGAAGGCTTCGGCCCGCCGACTTGCCGGAATCTTGTCAAACCCTGACTCCGTCACGGTGAGCAGGGTGCCCCCCTTGGATTTCGCCAGCCGGAACTCCACAAGGGTCGGCGGCTCCTTCGAATAATCCGCCGCATTGTCTATGGCATATGGATGCCAGGTGAACGAGAAATACCGCCCGGTCTCCATCCTCTGGACGGTGGCCGCCCATCGGATGTGCTCGTATCCTTTGTGGGTTATCCGGCCGGCTGTGGTCTTCCCCGGGACAAACGGCCCGTCCAGCTTGGCGCCGAACCATTGGCCGAACTCCGCGTGGTCCGTGAGGGCGCGCCAGACCCGCGAGACGGGAGCCTTGATTTCAACGCGCTTTTCGATGCTGTTGGTGTTCATAATGCAACTTTTGGGTTGCATGATGGATATGCGTCCGAGAAATGCAACCTTTTCGTTGCGGATATTGAGGGCGTAGGCCCTGCGCCTGCGAGCCGTCAGGCCCGTGCGAACTTGGCGCCGGGCCATCCCCAGGGATCCGGAATCGAACCTGCCCCGGGGCGGCCCGGGACGCGCTAGCGCGGGCTCAACGGATCGCCGCGCGGCACGGTCATCCACTCCTCCAGAATTGTCTCGCCCGACGCCCGGCAATTCCTTCTCTGGGCATCCGCCGCTCGCGACCACCCGCCCCATGCCCACCCCTGGACCCGCAACCCTCCTGAGATCGCGGCGGGCCGTCACGACGCTTGCGGTTGTCCTCGGGTTGCCGGCCGCGCTCTTCGCAGAGGAGCCTCATGTTGCGCCGAAGGCCGAGCCCGACATTGTAAGCGCAGCCCGTTCCGGCGACCTCGCCCGACTGCAGGCCCTCCTCGCCGGCGGCGCAGACGCCTCGGCCCGCGACAGCAGCGGGGACACGGCCCTCCACGTTGCGGCCTACCGCGGGGACACCGCGGCCGTGCGGGCGCTTCTCGGCCGGGGCGCAAAGCCCGATGCGCTTAATGACGCCGGGGCAACGCCCCTCCTCTACGGCGCGGGCACCGAGGAGATTGTCCGCGAGCTGCTCGGGCGCGGCGCAGATCCGAACCTTGCCTCGAAGCTGGAGCTGACGCCGCTGATGGCCGCGGCGGCGCACCGGGACTCGTTCCGAATCGTCAGCCTGCTGCTGAACGCGGGTGCCGACACCCACGCGAAGAAGGGGGGGCAGGAGTATGTGGCGCTCAAGGCGGTCTACGGGGCGGATCCGCGGACGCTCGCGCTGCTGCTGGACCGCGGGGCGAGCCCCCAGCAATACAAGGGGCTGGCGGCGTCGCCGCTCGCCATGGCGGTGTACTTCGACGACGAAACCGCCATGAATCTGCTCCTTGAGCGCGGAGCGGACATCAATTTCGACGCGGACTTCGCCGGCCACGCGCTGAACTGGGCGCTTTACTCGGGCCATCCCGCGCTCGCGGCCGTCCTTATCGGGAAAGGGGCCGACATCCACTTCAAGTCGCCGTGGGGGCACCAGACGACGCCGATGGTCTTCGCGGGCTACGGCGAGCGGGGCGACCCGGCGGTCGCCCGCCTCCTGCTGGAGCGGGGAGCCAAGGTGAACGAGGCGAACGAGGCGGGCGACACGGCGCTGACATTCGCGATGAAATCTGGGCCCCATTCGCGCCTGGTGGCATTCCTCGAGCAGGCGGGCGCGCGGATGCCGGCGGAAGTCCGCTCGGCGAAGGCGCTTTCTGCCCGCCGCATGCCAGACGGTGTTCCCGTCCGGGAACGCGCCCAGCGGGCGATCGACCTGCTGCAGAGGGCCTCGACGGGATTCGTCGACAACCACTTCGTCCGGGACGAGGCGAAGTGCGTGTCCTGCCACCACCAGTATCTCCCGGCTGTCGCGTTCGCATGGGGCTCCGGGCGGGGCCTGCACATCGACGAGGCCGCCCTCGGGCACCAGCTGGACGCGCAGTTGCAGATGTGGCACCCCCTGGAGGAGTCCGCGCGGGAAATGGAGGACCCCATCCCCGACGCTCCGGTGCAGATAGGGTACGGACTGATGGGGCTGCACGCGGTGGGATACGCCCCGGATGCGATGACCGAGGCATTCGTGCGTTACCTCGTCAACGCGCAGAACCCGGACGGTTCGTGGCACTGGACCGACCTGCGTCCGCCGCTCGAGGGGGGCAGGTTCGCGGCCACGGCCTGGGCCGTGCGCGCCGTGCAGCTCTACCCGCCCCCCCACTCCGGGGATGAGAACCGCGCCTGCCTCGCCCGTGCGCGCCGCTGGCTCTGGAAGTCGGAGCCGGTGACATTCGGGGACCAGGTCTCGCAGCTCATGGGGCTCTCCTGGGCGGGTGAGCCGCCGCGCAAGCTCCGGAGGCTCGCCGCCTCGATAATGGGAAGGCAGGGGCCCGACGGGGGCTGGGCGCAGATGGCCGGCCTTGAGAGCGACGCTTGGGCGACCGGCGAGGCGCTATTCGCGCTCCACGAGGCCGGAAGGATCTCCGCGGCGGACGAGGCCTATGCGCGGGGCGTTCAGTTCCTCCTGCGGACCCAGTACGAGGACGGGTCGTGGTGGGTGCACAGCCGGACCTGGCCTTTCCAGCCGCACTTCGACAGCGGGTTCCCCCACGGCAACGACCAGTGGATCTCGGCCGGGGGCACGGCCTGGGCCGCCATGGCCCTGCTCCAGACGATGGGGCCCGGGGGCGCGTCGCGCCCGCTTCCCCCCGTGGATGCCCTCGTCGCGTCGTATGCCAGGGCCAAGGCATCACAGGAGGCGGCCCTACAACGCGGAGGCGCCGCGCCAAATGCAAAGGGAACCGCCGGCGGCCGCACCGTGGACTTTTCCCGCGACGTCTACCCCGTGCTCCAGCGTTCCTGCGTCTAGTGCCACAGCGGGGACAAGCCCAAGGCCCATTTCACCATCACGTCCAGGGAGGGGCTCCTCAAGGGCGGCCGGAGCGGTGAGCCGGCAGTCGTGCCCGGGCAGGGAAGCGGGAGCCCGCTCGTCGAGTTCGCATCGGATGAGGTGGAGGACCTCGAGATGCCCCCGTTGAAGCACCGGGACGAATTCCCGAGCCTCAGCGCCCAGGAGATCGGCCTGATACGCACCTGGATCGACCAAGGCGCCGCTTGGAGCGCGACGCCAGCCAACCCGTCGCCCCTGTAGCTGTGCGCAAATTCAGCGGGGGCATGGAGATCGCCACAGGGCGCCCCCTGAAACCAAGCTTGCCGCACCGCCTACAATCCACGCAGATCAACAGCATGCCGTGGACACCCTGAGCCCGTCGGCATTCCATTCCGCATCGCACGGCCCAACCCCACCCAATGACCGCGATCCCAGAATCCGCCCCCCAGCAGCCCGCATCCGAACACCTAGGCCTCGCAGAGAAGCTTTCCTACGGCCTGGGGGACTTCGCGTCGTGCCTGTACTGGCAGACGTTCATGGTCTACCTGACGTTCTTCTACACCGACATCTTCGGCATAAGCGCCCTCGCGGCCGGCACGATGATCGGGGTCAGCCGCGCCTCGGACGCGTTCTTCGACCCCGTGATGGGCATGCTGGCCGACCGGACCCGGACCCGCTGGGGCAAGTTCCGGCCCTTCTTCATCTGGATGTGCGCGCCCATGGCCTTCCTGGGCGTGCTGACGTTCACGGTGCCGCACATGGCGGGAGGCGCCAAGCTCGTCTGGGCCTACTTGACGTACAACGCACTGATGCTGGTCTACACCGCGATCAACATCCCGTACACGGCGCTGATGGGCGTCATCACGACGAACCCGCTCGAGCGGACCGCCCTGTCATCCATCAAGTATGTCGGCGCCTTCGGCGGCGGCATGGTCATCGCCGCCACGCTGCTCCCGATGGCGAAGGCCGGGGGCTGGCTCGGCGCCCAGACTGACGAGCGCGGCTGGCAGCTTTGCTTCGTCATCTACGGGTTGGCGGCCTGCCTCTGCTTCGTCACCATGTTCTTCACCACGCGCGAGCGCGTGGTCCCGCCCAGGACGCAGAAGACCTCGGTGGTGCGGGACCTTGGCGACCTGCTGACGAACGGGCCCTGGCTGATCCTCGTCGCCTGCACCCTCGCGTTCATCCTGTACGTCGCGCTGCGCAGCAGCGTGACCGCCCACTATTTCAAGTACTACGTGGGCACGCGGACGCTGGCCCTGCCGTCATTCCTCCCGAAATCCATCGCGGGCACCCAGACATGGGGCTGGGAAACCCTCGCCTCCGTGTACAACACGTGCACCCAGCTGGCCTCCCTGGCGGGCGTCATCCTCATGCCGTTCGCGGCGCGGATAGCCGGACGGAGGGTGGCGTTCATGGTCCTCATGGCCATAGCGGTCTGCAGCACGGGATCGTTCTTCGTGCTCAAGCCCGACCAGGTCTCCCTGATGTTCGGCCTCAACATCCTGCAGTCGCTGGCGGGCGGCCCGATAATCGCGCTCCTGATGACGATGTACGCCGACACGGCCGACTATGGCGAATGGACCAAGCGGCGCCGCGCCACGGGCCTCATCTTCTCGGCCTCGATATTCTCGCAGAAACAGGGATGGGCGATCGGCGCATGGGTGGCCCTGGCCCTCATGAACAGCGTGGGCTTCGTCGCCAACACGGCCCAGACGCCTGAATCCCTTCACGGGCTGGTGCTGCTCATGAGCGTCCTTCCCGCAGGCATCGGCATTGCCTCGATGGTCATCCTGATGTTCTACCCCCTGCACGAGGCGAAGATGGCCGAGATCGAGGTCGAGCTTAAGAAGCGCCGCGCCGCGGACGGCGTTGAGGCGACACTCCCGGCCTAGACTGGCGGCGGAGGTCCGGCTTCGTCTTGCCGATCCAACCCAGGAGCGCCGGCTCGTGTCAGGGAACACTCAATGGGGGCGCCTGGCGGGTGAATCGCCGGCAGATTCGGAGATCGTCCGCGTCAGCGTTCGCGATGGTGAGCGTGCGACAGAACTCTTGAATCCGGCCTCTCCATTTTAATCATCCTATATAAGTTACTTTCTTTGAATATGTTACCTATTTATCCTGTTGCCCCAAGCTTCCCGGCTCGGGTCGGGCGGGACAATCCCGCCCTCGGAAGGACTGTTGCAGCCTGCGCGCACCGTCATAGTTGGGGCTCGACCCGGATGGAGTGGCTCCATTTCAATCCATTAGCGGGGGAGCCTGTACGATCCTCCGGTGAAATTGCCCCGTGCGCCTGGATTCCCATCAGCACTTCTGGAGGTACGATCCCGCCCACTACGCGTGGATAACGGAACAGATGGAAGCGCTGAAGCGCGACTATCTGCCCGGCGAGCTGCAGCCCCTGCTGAAGACCGTCGACTTTGACGGATGCATCGCGGTGCAGGCCCGCCAGTCGGTGGAGGAGACCGAATGGCTTCTCCAGCTTGCCGGAGAGCATCCTTTCATCCGGGGCGTGGTGGGCTGGGTCGACCTGCGGTCGCCCACCATCGGCACGCAGCTGAAGAAGATGGCGAAGAATCCAAGGCTGGTGGGCATACGGCACGTGCTCCACGACGAGCCCGACGACAGGTTCATGCTCCAGCCGGAATTCCGGCGGGGCATCGGGCACCTGACCGACCATGAGCTTGCCTACGACCTGCTGGTCTTTCCGAGGCACCTGCCGGTTGCGGTCGACCTGGTCAGGCGGTTCCCCCTCCAGAAATTCGTGCTCGACCACATCGCGAAGCCCGCGATCCGCGAGGGCCTCCTCTCCCCGTGGCAGGACGACCTGCGGCGGCTGGCGGAGCACCCGAATGTCGCCTGCAAGCTTTCGGGCATGGTCACGGAGGCCGCCTGGAAGACCTGGCGGCCCGAGGACCTCCAGATCTACATGGAGATCGTCGTCGAGGCGTTCGGGACGTCGAGGGTCATGATCGGCTCGGACTGGCCGGTCTGCACGCTTGCCGGCGACTACGCTTCGACCATGCGCGTGGTGCTGGACTACGCGGGGAGCTTCCCCGAGCCCGTCCAGGAGCAGATCCTCGGCGGCACATGCGCCCGCTTCTACAGCCTCGCGTCCCGGGGCGAGGCGACATGAGAGGGCCCCGGGAAGGAGCCCCCCTTCCCCGCGGCGACGCCCCGTTCATCCCACAATGAAGCGGATACTCCTGTCGACCACCTCCTTCCAGGACACGCCGGGCGTCCACCACGAGATGCTCGCCGCGGCGGGCTTCGAGGTCGTCCGGGAGCGCGGGCCGCTTCCCGAGGCCCGCATGCTGGAGCTGGCCGGCGGGTTCGACGCCTACCTTTGCGGAGACGACGCGCTCACCCGCGCGGTCATCGCCCGGTCCCTCCCGAGGCTCAAGGTCATCTCGAAGTACGGCATAGGCCTGGACAAGATAGACGTCGCGGCCGCCACCCAGCTGAAGGTTCCGGTCCTCTACACACCGGGCGTGAACCACACCACGGTGGCCGAGCACACGTTCGCCCTGATTCTCGCCGTCATGCGCAACCTGGTCGCCGAGGCGAACCACACCGCCGCCGGCCGCTGGACCCGCATGACCGGCCACGAGCTCTGCGGCAAGACCCTTGCCATCGTGGGGGTCGGCCGCATCGGCAAGGAGGTGGCCGTCCGGGCGCGGGCCTTCGGCCTGCACGTCATCGGCTTCGACACCTACTGGGACGAGGACTTCGCCCGCATGCACGGCCTGGAGCGCGCCGATGACCTCGACGCGATGCTCCGGCGCGCCGACATAATCACGCTGCACACGAGCCTAACGCCCGCCACCAGGCACCTCATCAACGCCCGGAATCTCCCGCTGGTCAGGAAGGGCGCCCTGATCGTCAACACGGCCCGGGGCGAGCTGGTCGAGCTCGACGCCCTCGTCGCCGCCCTGAGGGAGAACAGGCTCGCCTACGCCACCGATGTCCTCGAGCAGGAGCCGCCCCCTGCAAACCACCCGCTGCTCGGCCTCCCCAACGTCATCGTGACGCCGCACATAGGCTCCCGCACCTACGAGAGCGTGCAGCGCCAGGCTTCGTGCGCCGTCGAGAACCTCACCCGCTTCTTCTCCGGGAAGCCCCCGATTGCCCAGGCCAACCCCGAGGTGGGCGGCGCGGTCTGACGGCCCGGCGGCACCCGAGGGATTATTCGCATGCCTGACACCTTCCTCATCGTGCCCGAGCCGGCGCACAATGCCCTGGTCGAGGCCGCCTACCGCCATCGAGGCTACCTGGCGGACGAGGCCGCCGACGCCGCGCGCCTCTGCGCCGACGCCGCGCGCCACGGGATCCGCACCCACAACGCGATCAAGGCGCTGCACCTCGACCACCTGTTCGGGTCGGGCTCCCAGGGCTGCGTCCCCGGGGCCCGGATCGAGGAGGTGCCGACCCGCTTTCCAGCGGCCAGGGTCTGGAACGCAAACCGGAAGCTGGGCCAGCCCACGGCCTACCGGGCCGTGGAGGAGGCGATCCGCCTCGCGGACCAATACGGGGCCGGCACCGTATCCGTCGACAATGCCTTCCACTACCTGTGGGGCGGAGGCTACGTGCTGGAGGCCGCGAGGCGCGGTTACATCGCCTACACGAACTGCACGGCGGCCCTCGCCGAGGTCGTCCCCTTCGGGGGGAAGTTCCCCACGCTGGGCACCAACCCGCACTCCTGGGCCTTCCCGACCACGGCCGCCGTCGGCTATCCTGTCCTGATCGACTGGGCGACCTCGGTGGTGGCCATGGGAAGGGTCCAGCAGCTGGCGCGCGAGGGGAAGGCGCTGCCTCCCGACGCCGCCGTCGACGGGGACGGCGTCCCCACGACGGACCCGGCCAGGGCCAGGTTCCTGCTGCCCTTCGGGGCCCACAAGGGCTACGGGCTCTCGCTCGTCAACGAGCTCATGGCGGCGTTCATCGGCGGCTCCGTGCCCACCGTCCGGAGCCGCTGGGAGCAGGCCGGGGGCGACAAGGCCACCTGCTGCTTCTTCTTCCAGGTCATCCATCCGGAGGCGGTGAGCGGCCGCGCCTTTGCGCGCGGCCGCAGCCAGGGCGAGAACGTCGCGGCCGTCATCGCCGACATCCTCGGGCACGGAAACGCCGGGAGCATGCTGCCGGGCCAGGTCGAGGCCGAATGGGCGAAACGGTCCGCCGCCGCCGGCGGCCTCCTGTTCACCCACGCCGAGATCGACGCCTTCAATGAAATCGCGGCCGAGGCGGGCCAGCCGCGGTGGGATCCCGTTTTGTTCGGGACGGCCGCCTTCTGACGGAGGTTAGGTTTCAACGCCATGCGTCTCCACCGGTCTCCGCCCCTTGACATGCACGACATTTGCACGACACCTCACCCATGAAGACCAAATGGATCTCCTCGCGTGAGTTCTCGGCGAGTCCCGGCCGCGCGCGGGCCGCGTCCTGGTGACCGCAAATGGCAAGCCGAGGGCGATCATGATCCCGACCTCGGAGGCGACCTTCGCGTCGGACCTGGAGCTTATCGACCGGGTGGATCTGGCCCGGGCCGTCGCGGCGTTCCGGGCGGATTCCGTCGTCAACAGGACGGACCGGATGACGATGAAGGAGATTGACGCCGAGGTCGCGGCGGTGCGCGCCGCCCCGAAGCGCCAATGAAATGCTGGGTGATCGACACGAACGTGGCCGTCTCCGGACTGCTGAAAGCGAACGGGCCCTGCGCGGGTGATGGACGCGGTCCTGGATGGACGGGTCAGGCTCGTCCACGACCCGCGCATCCTTGCCGAATACCGCGACGTGCTCTGCCGGCCGCGCCTCAGGCTGAAGCCCGCCGAAGTCATACATTTCCTGGAAGCCTTGCGGGGCCAGATCCTGGTGGTGCCGGATAGGACCGTAGCCGGCGGACGCGATCCCGATGATGCGAAATTCGTGGAGGTAGCGCTCGCCGTGCCCGACAGGACCATCGTGACCGGGAACCTTGCCGATTTCCCGGAGGATATTCTCCAAGGGGTGCGGCTCCCTACACCGGTGCAAGCCCTGGCGGGATTGAAGCGCTGAGAGTTTGGCTCGTTGTCATTGCCATTCAGGAAACCGATAGTAAGAGCAGTCTGGTCCGCATCGTCTTCGCCTTGGTGCCGCTCTCCGGTGTGCAATGCTATCCGTCGACTGCTAAAGGCTCACAACCGCGTTCCAAGGGCCTTAGTTCGTGTCAAAGGCACAAGTGGACTACCATTTTTGTCGCATGATACTCACCGTAAAGGTAGGCATGGCTACTGAATCCGACCCATTCCATGAAGCGCGATGTGGAGACCCAACTGATTGATTTCTGCCTTCGGCAGAAGGGGCGGTTCGGGCTGTCCCAATGGCTGGATCTGCCCTTGCCGAGCGATGACAAGGCGACCGTGGCACTCTATCTGGCCAACACATCGTGGTATGGCCACCGCCGCCAGCTGCTGGACGTCGCGGAGCGATTGCATCGCGGTTGCGTGGGGCATTTCAGCGAGATGGCACGCCTGACCGACTTCGATCCCAGCCGCTTCCGCGGCCGCCTCCAGACCAGACTCGCCCATGAACAAAGCGTTTCCTGAGCTTGCCCAGGCGCTCAGCCAGCTGCTTGACCAGATGGACGCATCCATCCGGAAGGGCGGTTATGATGGGCCCCCTATTAAAATGTACCTGGCCGGCGGCATGGCGGTGAATTTTTATTGCGGGACCCGGTATACGGAAGATGTCGACGCCTTCTACACCCACAGGGTGCACGTGGGCCGTTGCGAAGTGAACTACCGGCACAGGGACGGAAACCCCTCGTTTCTCTACCTGGACAACAATTACAATCCCACTTTCGGACTCCTCCATGAAGAATACGACAGGGATGCAGTGGAGTGGGAAGGGATAGGCAACGAAAGGCGCAAGATTCAGCTCCACGTCCTCTCACCAGTCGATCTCGCGGTGACGAAGGTTTCGCGGTACTCGCCCCAGGGCCGCGAGGACATACTCTCGCTCGCAGGGGCAGGTCTCTTTTCCCCAAGCCAACTTAGAAGCCGGGCGACGGAGGCGCTGGCCGACAACGTGGGCGACCGCGCCCCTGTGCTAGCTAGCATCGAGCTAATCTGTTCGCAGATTTCCGCCGGGAAATCGCGGTAAGTCGACCACGAGCCTGACGCGCCCTTCGATCCGCCGCGGATCCCGAAGGACAAAGAGCGGGAGATCGATCGGGACTGAAGCTGAATGCGCCCCGAGTATTGATCGGCGAGATTCGCGAAGCATTTAGGCCCCCGGTTTGAGATCCTGTAGCCTTCGCCATTCCCGCTTTCATATAATGTGCCCGGCCAGCTCGCGTCGAACCGGCAGAAGTTGCTGTCATGGCCCTGACAAGCATTACTTATAGGTTTGAATTCCGAAGACGCCGGAATTCGATTCCGCGGATGCCCCACCCCATGACCACCCTGTCCACGCACGCCGCCCGCGGGCTGCTTTTCGCTGCGGTCGTTTGTTCAGGCTGCGCAGCCGTCCGAGCGGCCGAGGCCGCTGCAGCGCCGTTCCCCCTAGTCCCCGGCCTCGGCTCCTACTCCCGACCGGCGAGCACGAGTTCGCCCGAGGCCCAGCGGTATTTCGACCAAGGCCTGCGCTTCCTCTTCGGTTTCAACCATAATTCGGCCATCAGGTCATTCCAGGAGGCCGAGCGCCTCGACCCTGACTGCACGATGGCGCACTGGGGAATCGCCCTTGCGAACGGCCCGCACATCAATTTCCCGATGGTCCCGCCGCCGGCCGCGGCCGAGGCGTGGAGGGAGCTGGAGCTTGCGAGGCAGTCGGCCGCCAGGGCCTCCCCGGTGGAGAAGGCCCTCGTCGAGGCGCTCGGGCACCGCTATGCGAACCCGCAGCCGGTTGACCGCAGCGGCCTTGACCGCGCCTATGCCGACGCCATGCGCCTGGTGTGGCGGCAGTTCCCGCAGGACGCGGATGTCGGGGTTTTCTTTGCCGAGGCCATGATGGATCTGCGGCCCTGGGACCAGTGGACGCGCGCCGGCGAGCCCGAGCCCGGCACCGAGGAGATAATCGCCACGCTGGACGCCGTGCTGAAGCTGAACGTCAACCACCCGTTCGCAAACCACCTCTACATCCACGCTCTTGAGGCCTCGCCCCATCCGGAGATGGCGCTGCCCATGGCGGACCGGCTGCTGGGCCTGCAGCCCGGCCTGCCGCACAACGTCCACATGCCGTCCCACATCTACATCCGCGTGGGGCGCTGGCAGGACGCCGTGGACTGCAACGTCAAGGCCGTGGCAGCCCAGCAGGAGTTCCATGCGCGGATAGGCCCGCCCCAGGGCCTGCTCCCGGTCTATAACGCCCACAACGAGCACATGCTCGCCTATGCCGCGATGATGACGGGCCAGAGCGAGCTGGCGGTGAGGCACATACGGGCGATGGCCGCCAGCTTCCCCGCGGATTTCCTCCGTGACTTCCCCGATGTCGCCGATGGCTACATCCCGATGCCCCTCGAGGTGCTGGTGCGGTTCGGCCGGTGGGATGAAATCCTCGCCGAGCCCGAGAGCTACCCGGCCTCCATGCCCTTTTCGCGCGCATTCCGCCATGCGGCCCGTGCCATTGCATACGCCTCGAAGGACGACCCGCAGGCCGCACGCGCCGAGGAGGCCGCATACGCCGCCGCGACCAAGCTGGTCCCGGCCCAGGCCGTCGTCGGCCTCAATCTGGCCAGCGCGGTATTCGCGATCATCACGCCCATGATCGATGGGGAGATCGCGGTCAGGGAGGGGAAGGCGGACCAAGCCGTTGCGTCGCTGCGGACCGCCGCCAAGGCGGAGGATGCGCTCAGCTACTCGGAACCGCCGGACTGGCTCATCCCCACGCGCCACTCGCTGGGGGCGTTTCTCCTCGGGTGCGGCCGCGCGGCCGAAGCCGAGCAGGTCTACCGGGACGACCTCGCGCACCTCCCAAACGACGGATGGGCGCTCTACGGCCTGCACGAGGCCCTGCTTGTGCAGAAACGGGAAACCGAGGCTGCGCAAGTCCAGGACCTCTTCAACAAGGTCTGGGCTCGGGCGGACCTTGCCATTGACGCATCCTGCCTCTGCCAGTCGCCTACCTTTGCAGGGAAGTGAGCCCGCCCCCCCGGACCCCCTTCCTGTTCATGCCGCCTTGGAATCGTGCTCATCATCCCGCACTCTCGGTATAGGCTGATTGGCGCCCGGACGACACTTTGGTCAGTCGGTCAGACCGCGCGCGCGCCTCGGCAACGGTGATATTTAGGCCGGGCGCGATGGGGCGCTGGTCGGGATCGGCCAGTATCCAGCGACCCCAGGTAGCGTACAGAGCGTCATCCGACAGCGTGGAAAGCTCCTTCCGCACCGCCGCCAGCTCGGCCTGGCATTGGGCGAAGTCCTGCGCCGGAACAAGAGCCCCGAGTTCATCGAGGCGCTGCCCGGCCAGCACGCGGGCGAGTCGCGGCAACCACGCGGGAATTCCCTTCCCTTCATAACGCGGCGGGGCGGATCGCCGGGGAAAACCCCTGCTCTGGGAGCCGGGCCCTGGGCGTTTCCTGCCGGCGATTGCGCCGCTCCCGGCCGCACGTCCCGCAGACGCAGGTCCCGGCATTGCCCGCCCGCGTCCCGAATCGCCGCCGATTTCACCAGGGCTGCCCCTAATGCACGATCATATCCACCGGGCGGCTTCGGCGCAGCACGAGCCAGTTGGCATTCTCCGTCAGCGCCTCGCGCCCCAGCTCAAATAAGAGGCGCTGCGCTGCCGGAACGTTTCGCTGGTCAAGCAGCCGCTTCAGCTCGGTGTCGGCCGTCCGGAAAAGGGCGAGGGTGCGCGTGTATTGCCGGGCGAGCTCCTCGTACAGGCGCCGCTCGCCGAAGGTGATCGCGAGTCCGCCGGCCAAGATCATCAATCCCCCGACAATGACCATCCACTCGATCGGCTGCTCCGCCGACACCCAGGGCGGCCAGTTCCGTATCCCCTGCTGGCCGGTCGCCGGCCGGCCAGGGGCCGAAGCCAGCGGCTGGGCGTCGGGACCGTGCGGGGGGATCGCAAACTGCGCCGCGGCGAGGGCCCCGCCGGCCAGTGCAAGCGCGAGGCCGCCCAGCCGGCACCACCGGCTCTTCCGGAGAAAGTCCCTGAAGCGGTCGGCGAAGAACCTGATCTGGCCCCGCACCCATTTCGTGCGCACCGCATCCAGGCATCTCAGCTGCGCGTCTCCGTCCAGATCGCAGAATGCGGGCTGTTTCTCCGGCAGGGTCAGTAGCAGCGCCTGCGCCGCCTTGCGCGTCCAGATCAGCTCGCTGCGGAGCTGCTGCAGGTAGCAGTCGCTCACCCGCTGCTCCAGGCCGGCGTTGCCCCATTGGCAGGCTACGCGCAGCGCTTCGGTCAGCGAACGGTAGTCCAACTCGTCGTTCTCCACGCCGCGTAGCCAGAGCACGAGCCCCCCGCCCGCGGCCAGCGATAGGAGGAACAGCACGAGCAGCAGCGGCTTGTGAACCGGGATATCCGCCCGGATTGTGAACCATTCGACGTAGAGCTGAAACGCCACAGCCGCGAGTAAGATGGACCCGAACACGGCAACGATTCCCCAGTCGAGCAGGGCGCTCCTGCCCGCAGCCAGCCTTCCGACGGCCTCGCGGGCGAACGCGAGCTGCCGCAACGCCTCCCGGCTGTGGGCCGGCGGCCCGCCATAGTTCATTGCCATGGCCTCAGTGCCGTCCGCGGGCGCAGGCGCCGGCTGCGCGGCCAGCCGCTCGTTGGCGCGGTCGAGATTGGCGCACATGCGCCCGAAACTCCGGCTCAGCGCGCGTCTTCTCCTTGCGGCCCTTTCGCCTGCCGCCCCGCCGGGGGCCTCCGCCGCCGGCCCGACGTCCTCCGCGATCCAGAGCTCGCGCTGCCCACCCGCGGGGTGTCCCACCGCGGCGGACCCGGCCCCTCCCCTCGGCGCCCACACGTGCGTGACCAGGCCGGTCTCAGGCCAGTGGAAGAAGCCCGGCACGTTTGAGAGCGCGGCCGGCGGCAGCCCCTTGAGCTGTGACATGACGACGTCCGCGGTGCCCGATGGCGATCGTGGCTGCTCCCCGTCCCAGAGCGCGATAAGCGCATGGCTGTTCCGGGCGACAAAGGCGCCGTTCGCGGCGTAGGCCATCTGGCGCGTGCCCGGGTCCGCAGCCACGGCGGCCCAGTCGGCCTCGCTCGCCGGGCGGCCGTCGGCGGGCGCCGGCGTCACGAACTGCCGCACGCCCGGGCGGGCGAGCAGCGAGTCGAACCTCTGGCGGGCCGCGGCGCTGCTGAAGGATGCGGTGGTGCGATAGATCGCGGGCGGAAACGGCAGCGCGGCCACCACGCCAGCGCCCGCCTCCAGGGCCGCCTCGGCGCACAGGGTGTCGCCCCCCTCGGCCAGGGCGCTGAGCACCATCACGGGCGTATGCGGGCATTCCCGCTGGAACCTTTCGACGATGCGCTCAACGGCAGCGCGAAGCGCCGGCTCGTCCCCGGGGCGCAAATCGCGATGCGCGGTCACACCCAGCACGAGTGGAAGGCACCGTTCCGGCGTGTCCGGCATGCCACCATCGCCCTTCACGGGGCTCGATGCTGCCAGCGACAATGCCGGCGGTCAAGCTGCCCCCCTTGGCGAGCATCGGACAGGGGTTGGACGCGGAGGGAAGGCCGTGCAGCGGAGAACCCACACGTCGGTTCCCCGCAGCGGCAGTCTCAGGGGCATCCGGATGCAGGTCCCGGCGAATATAATCTCCCGCGGGCAGCCAAAGACAGGGTTGTCATGGCGCTCCGGCGTGCTTGCATAACCCGCAGGCGAACAAACGCAACGGGAGCATCCAAGCACCCCACCCAGGTTTTCCCCACCGAACCATGAACCCGCCCAAACATCCCCGCGCACCGCATCCGCACCCCTCAACAGGATCATTCATGCGGGCCCTGAGATTCTCACTTCTAGCGGCAGTCTCGGCATTCGCCGCCCAATGGGCGGCGGGCGCCGCCGACCTGAACGGCACCTGGGGCATGGGCGTGGCCAAGCCCTGGGGGGTCACGCTCCACACGTATTTCGTGCTTCAACAGAACGGCGACAATATCGGGGGGACGGTCTTCCCCAACAACACGGGCGGGATCCCCATCCGGGCCGCGCACATGGAGGGCCAGGATATCGTCTTCAAGATTGACTGGGGCTGGACGTTCCACATCCGGCCCGAAGGGGCCGACCTGCGCGTCGTCGTGAGCTACGACGGGGACGGGAAGGACGAGGCGCTCGCCCATCGGGTTCCCGAGGCCAGCATCAGCGCCCTTGCCGCCCTGCCCGTGCCTGCGGTCCGCAGCCTCCCCGACAACGGGCTGGCGAGGACTCCCCCGATGGGATGGAACAGCTGGAACCATTTCGCCGAGTCCGTCGACGACCGGATCGTCCGGGAGACCGCTGACGCCATGGTGAGCTCCGGCATGGCCGCCGCCGGGTACGTCTACGTGAACATCGACGACACCTGGGAGGGAGGGCGCGACGCCCAGGGCAACATCGTCCCCAACCGGAAATTCCCCGACATGAAGGCCCTGGCCGACTATGTCCACTCCAAGGGGCTCAAGCTCGGGATCTACTCGTCCCCCGGCCCGCTCACCTGCGGTGGCTACGAGGGGAGCTACGGGCACGAGGAGCAGGATGCGAGGACCTACGCAGCCTGGGGCATCGACTACCTGAAGTTCGACTGGTGCAGCGCCGGGCGCATCTACCCCGACTCGAAGCTGCAGCCGGTCTACCAGAAGATGGGGGAGGCCCTCCAGGGCTGCGGGCGCCCCATCGCCTTCAGCCTGTGCGAATACGGGATGCGGGACGTGTGGAAATGGGGCCCCGCGGTCGGCGGCAACCTCTGGCGCACCACGGGGGACATCCAGGACAACTGGAGGTCCATGTCCGAGATCGGATTCAACCAGGGCCGGCTGGCGGCATACGCTTCCCCGGGCCACTGGAACGACCCGGACATGCTCGAGATCGGAAACGGCGGAATGAGCGCGGCGGAATACAGGACCCACTTCAGCCTCTGGTGCATGCTGGCCGCCCCGCTCATGGCGGGGAACGACCTGCGCAGCATGTCGGCGGACACGCGCGAGATCCTCACCAACCGCGAGGTCATCGCGGTCGACCAGGACGCGCTCGGGAAGCAGGGCGCGCGGCTCTTTGCCAAGGACGGCGTGGAGGTGTGGTCCAGGCCGCTCGCCGGCGGGGGACAGGCGGTGGGCCTGTTCAACCGCAACGCCGCCGAGGCAACAGCGTCGTTCGCGTGGGCCCAGATCGGCGTGCCCTCCATGCCCAAGGCCGTGCGCGACCTGTGGCAGCACAGAGACATCTCAGCCGGAGACGGCGGCTTCAGCGCCGTCGTGCCCGCGCACGGTGTCGTCATGCTGCTCGTGAAATAGCCCGCGCGGCCCGCCTCGATCTGCCAATCCCATGAGAACGCCCCACGGGCTCGCAGCGACGGTCGCCGGATGCCTCGCCGCGCTGGCGCTCCCGGCGCGCGCGGAATTCGACAAGGGCGCGGACCTCTCGCTGCTGCAGTTCATCCAGGACCACGGCGTCGAGTACAGGGAGGACGGGAAGGCCAGGGATCCCCTTCTGATCTTCAGGGACCATGGCTGCAATTACGTGCGCCTGCGCCTCTTCCTCGCGCCCAACGGCAAGGAGGGCCAGGTGAACACGCTGTCCTACACCCTGCGCCTCGCCGCGCGGGTGAAGCAGAGCGGGATGAAGTTCCTCCTGGACCTGCACTATTCGGACGGCTGGGCCGATCCCGGCCACCAGGTCATGCCACGGGAATGGGCCGGCTTGACCCACGCGCAGCTGGGGGAGCGCGTCTACGCCTACACCCGGGAGACGATTGCGGCGTTCCGCCGCGAGGGATGCCCCCCGGACATGGTCGAGGTCGGAAACGAGATCACGAACGGCATGCTGTGGCCCGACGCCGGCCCGTTCTGGGACCCCGCCAAATGGGGCGACGCGAAGAACCCCCGGCCTCCCGACGAGGCCAAATGGGACCGGCTGGCCGACGTGCTCAAGGCCGCCATCCGCGCGGTCCACGACGACGACCCCGCCGGCGGCGTCAGGATCATGATCCACATCGACAAGGGCGGCAGCCGCGAGGGTTCGCGCTGGTTCTTCGACCACATACTGAGCCGGGGCGTGGCCTTCGACGTGATCGGCCTGTCGTACTACCCCTTCTGGCACGGGACGCTGTCGGACCTGCGCGGAAACCTGGCGTCCCTGTCGGAGGCCTACGGGAAGGACATCATCGTGGTGGAGACCGACTACGACACCTGGGGCGGGGACCAGAAGTCGCTGCCGTTCCCCATCACGCCCGACGGCCAGAAGGCCTACCTGGACGAGCTGCTGCGCATTGTCGCGGCGACACCCGGGGGCCGCGGCCGCGGCGTCTTCTACTGGGCCCCCGAATGGATCATGGGCAAGCGGTGGACCGACGTCCCCTGGTCCGGCCAATGGGAGGACCGCGCGCTCTTCGACCATTCCGGCAACATGCTGCCGGCGATGCGGTCGTTCGAGTTTGAGCCGGAGCCCGCGGCGAGGCGCTGAGGTCCCCGCCCCTCCGGGGGAACCCGGCCTAGTTCCCCGCCGAGACCTCGTCGATGCTCACGCCATATCCCTGGAGCGTGACGGCGAATCCGCCGTCGGCTCCCCTGGCCACCAAGCCCCCGGTGAAGACGTCGTGCAGGGAGGCGCTGCGCGGCGCGGGCGCGGCCCCGCCGATCCTCACGTGCGCGGTCACCGGGCTTCCGGCCAGGTTGGCCGCCACAAGGATCTGGTGCGCCCCGTCGGAGCGCACGAAGGAGAACACGCTCGCGCTGTCGTTCTCGGCTATCGCCTGGTCGCCCGAGACCAGCTCGGGATGGGTCCTGCGGAGCGCAATCAGCGCCTTGTAGTATGACAGCAGCGATCCGGGCCTGCCGGCCTCGCGGTCAAGCGAGATGCTGCTTCCCAGCGCGAGCGCGCTCTGCGCCCACCAGGGGCCCGTGTCCCTGTACCAAGCGGCGATGCCGGGGCCGGCGCCGACCGTCCAGGGAAAGGCCTGCCGAACCGGGATGTCGTTCCCGTCCGACATCCAGTGGCCCTGCCTGCCCTCCACGCCGAGCTCCTGGCCGTAGTAGATCAGCGGAATGCCCCTCAGCAGCAGGTTGAGGCAGGCTCCCAGCCTTTCCCGGCGCGCGTCCCCGCCGACCTCGGTGGCGAACCGGTTCGTGTCATGGTTCTCGACGAATACCAGCTGCTGCCTCCCGGCCGGCGTCCTCCTCCATGTCTCGTTTACCGCCTCGACGAGCTGCTTTTTGTCGAGGGCCGCGATCGCCCACCGGATACGGAAGGCGTAGACCATGTCGACATTGCCGCGGCTGAACCAGTCGTCGCCGTATGATCCCCAGTCGGCCTGCTCCGCGAGGATGCGGATGCGGGGGTTCTCGTCCCTCAGCCGCCTGAACATCGGCGACCAGAAGCGCGCGAACAGGCCGGTCAGCTTGCCGGACTGGTCGAGGTCGTCCATCATGTGGTCGATCCTGAATCCGTCGACGCCGTCGTCGGCACCGGCGCCCGTCGGATTCATCCAGTGCTCGAACAGCCGGGTCTGGTACTCCAGCACCGCCGGCTCGTGCATGTTCACCGTGGCGACAAGGATCTTCTTGCCATCGTAACTGGGAAGCTCGGCGGACTCGGGCTGGGTGTTGCCGGGCCCGTTGTAGAGGATGTAGCGGCCGTACCTCGAATCCGGATTCCCGAGCGAATCCCTGAACCATTCGTGGTCCGCCGCGACGTACTGCACCTCCTGGTCGATGAAGATCCTCATGCCGCGCCTGTGAAGCGCCTGAACGAGGCTGCGGAAGTCGGCCTCCGTGCCGTAGGCGGGGTCGATCCTTGAGAAATCCGTCGCGAAGTAGCTGTGGTAGAAGGGCGACTGGTAAAGCGGCGTCAGCACAACGGTCGTGACGCCGAGACCCTGGAGGTAGCCGAGCTCCTGCTCGATGCCCTTCAGGTCGCCCTTGCCGTCGCCGTTGCTGTCCCGGAAGCTCCGGACGAATATCAGGTAGAATATCTCATCGCCTGCGGGCGGCGCGGCCGAGGCCGCAGGGGCCGGGCCCAAGATCATCGCCGCACCTAGGACGGCCATCATGACGGCCCTCGCGGCCGCCATGCTCCGCGCGAGGCCCCGCACCTTCTCCGGGAGGCGTCCGCCGGCGGACGGGACTCCCAGCCGGCCGGCGGCAGGCGGCTTCGCGGACCTCATCGGATCGTCTGGCTCCATATCGTGGGCAATCGCATGCATATCAGAATGGCGTCCGGCCCTCATGTGCCCCTCTGCCCCACTCAGGCGGACGCCGGCGCCCTCACCTCCCGCACGCCCCGGGTCAGCCACTTCTCAAGGATGGCGGCGACGATGCATCCCGCGAGCGCATAGGCTCCGAGCACCAGCCACATGGCCTCCGGCCGGTGCCAGTAGTCGACCTGGTGGGCCACCATCGCCTGCTGGAGCGGGACCGGGACCCCGTTGACCAGGACCTTCTCGGGCGACCAGCGCTCGAGCAGGTGCCCGGACAGGGCGCTGACGAGCGTCTTCGCGAGGAACCAGGGGATGAGCGACAGGCCGAGGTAGGTGCCTTCCTGGCCCTTGGGCGCGATGGCGGCGGTGTATTCGTAGAGCTTCGGCGACCACACGACCTCGCCGATGGTCACGAGAACCATGCAGAGGAGCGCCATGAGGTAATGGGCCTTCCCGATGCTCATCCCGTAGATGGTCCAGGGCAGGGCCATGGGCAGGAGGGCGATGGACGAGATCATGGCCCCGTAGACGAGCATCCGGAAGACGGGCCAGCGGTTCGCGAACGGGATGAACAGGACCAGGCCGAACACGATCCCGACCGGATTGATCGCGTTCAGCGTCCCGAAGGCGGCGTCCGGCCCGATCGTGCGCAGCCAGTATTTCGGCATCAGCAGGTAGAGGTAGACATAGACGGCCCGCACGCCGACGATCAGCCCGATGAGCACGACCAGGCGCCAGAGCGCCGGCTCGCGGATCATCTCGCGCCATATCTGCAGGGGGTTCTTGTGCTCGACCTTCTTGTCCTTGGCCTGCTCCTCCGGCGGCTCGTCCGGGGAGACGAGCTGCTCCTCGCTGTGGACGAAGAGCTTCGCCACGATGAGGCTGAGGACCGCCATGACGACGCCCATAGTGAAGATGTGGACGTTGCCGAGGTGCAGGAGCTTCCGCACGATGTCGATCGAGAAGCCGGCCGCCGCCGCGCCGACGTTCATGAAGAGGTACCAGAGGTTGAAGCCGGCGCCGCGGGACCGGCGGGTCGTGTAGCGGTTAGTCGCGGCCTGGAAGATGGTCTGCAGGCCCGCCATGAACGGAGCCATGAGGAGGAAGATCACGCCGGCGAGCAGGCCGCGGTGGGGCAGCGAGGGGGCGAGGCCCACCCAGACCATCGCGAGGCGCAGCACGAGTTGGCCGCCCAGGGCGAGGTTGAGCGAACGCCGGATCCCGAGCCAGTCCGTGGTCATCCCCGAGAACAGGAGCATGAGCGACGTGGCCGACGTGAACACCGTGATGGTGTAGCCGGCCGCGCGGTCGCTGAGCCCCAGGTCGTCGGACAGGAACACCGCCGCGATCGTCAGGAGCGCGAAATACGCCGTGCAGTCGAGGAAGTTGACGATCTGGATGCCCCAGTATTCGGCGCGAGTCTCCCGCAGGACGCCGAAATCCCTGAAATAGCCGACAATCATCTCGGACGTGGACCTGCGGGGGGCGGCTTCGCTCATGGGGTAAAACGGGGGCCCGTCGGGAAACGGGCCGCCGGATAGAATGGCAACGCCGCGCCCACGGCAACACCCAACCCGGCGGCGCCCGCCACGGGCGTCCGGCCGGGCTTGCGCAATTCCCATCCGCGCCGATCTTGGAGGCGGACCGATCATGAAACCGCCATCGCAGGTCAGGGCGTTCAGGCTCACGCTGATCGCTGACACGGGCGACCGCTTCAGCGACTTCAGCCCCTACGTTGCCTCCGTGAACGACGCCGGGATGGTGGCGTTCCAGGCCAAGCTGAGGACCGGGGGCAGCGGGGTCTTCACGGGCGACGGAGGGCCGGTCGTCACGGTCGCAGAGCCGGCCGGCGGAGCCCTGGAGAGCGTCTACAGCCATCCCGACATGAACCGTGGCGGCGAATTGAGCTTCTATGCCGGGCTCAAGCATGGGGGACAGGGGGTGCTACTGGCCCGCGGCGGCGCGCTCGTCCCAATCGCCAGCGACAGCGCCCTCTTCAACGGCATCGGGCCGCTGGGACCCACCATGAATGACGCCGGGACCGTGGCCTTCCGGGCAAGCCTCCGGTCGGGCGGCGCTGGCGTCTTCACGGGGGCGGGCGGGGCGGTGGCCACGGTCGCTGAAACCGGCGGCGAATTCAGCGGCTTCCACGGGCTGCCCGTCATCAACCGCAGGGGCACCGTGGCCTTCCGGGCCGACCGGAGCGGAGGCGGCCAGGGAATCTACGCGGCGAGCGGCGGGCCTCCCGCCGGGGTCGCCGAGACGGGCGACGTGTTCAGCGACCTGGGGCTCTTCCCGGTCATGGACGACGAGGGCACGGTGGCCTTTGCAGCCACCCTCAAGGAGGGCGGAGCCGGCGTCTTTTCCGCGAACGCCCGCGGGATCAGGCCCCTGGTCGAGGCGAACGGCCTGTTCGAGAGCTTCCGGGGCGCGCTGATCAATTGCGCCGGGCTGGTCGCATTCTATGCGACGCCAAGGGGCGGGCGGCTGGGCGTCTTCAGCGGGCCGGACCCGGCCGCGGACAGGATCATCTGCCTTGGCGACCCCCTTTGGGGTTCCACGGTGACTGACTTCGCCCTCAATCCGGTCTCGGTGAACGAAGCCGCCCAGCTGGCGATCCGGGTCAGCCTTGCGAACGACCGGCAGGCGATCCTCCGGGTCGACCCGGTCCCCTGACGGGAGACGATTGCGGCCCCCTGCCGGCGCGTCACTTCGCGGGCGCCCCCGGCACCGGCTGCAGCATCGTCCAGTCCTGGTCCGGGTACCTGGACCGCAGGCTCGAGGCCTGCCGGTCGTGCTCGGCCTGGTATGCGGCCGCGGCGCCCTGCACCTGGGCGGCCTTCTCGGCCACGCGGGCGATCTGCTCGCCGACGCCGTATGGCTCGGCCTGCCGCTTCGATACGGCTCCGGCAGCCTCCTTGAGCCCCGCGGCAATCTCGCCTGGCGCGGAGGCGCCCCCCCCTATCGCCGAGCTGAAGACCCCGGCAAGAACCTCGTCCGCATCGTCAACGCTCTTGCGGCGCACCAGCGAGGTCCGGTCGAGGTCGGCGAGGCGGCGCAGCTCGGCGAAGAAGTCGCGCTGCGCGTCGATTGCCTGCACCCCGAGCGTCATCAGCTTGACGGCATCGGCATCGGCGCCGGCGGCATTCAACGAGCCGATGTGGTCCAGAACCTGGTCGCAGAGCTGGGAAATCGCCTGGCACCGGTCCATCACCGCGCCGTAGTACTGGTTAACGAAGAGCGGGTAGATGCGCATCGTGCCGTCGTAGACGCGCTGCTGCTCCGGCGTTGCGTCCACCGGCAGGAACGGCCGGCTGGGCGGGGCGATCTTCGGGAGATCCCGGATCTGGCCGGCGAGGCCTGTGGCCGCGGAAACGTAATCGCGGATATAGGCGTTGGTGGCCGGTCCCTTGTTCTGGGAACACGCAGCCAGCAGGCCGAATGCCAAGGCGCACGACGCTAGGGGCCAACGGGTGGAGCGCACGGCCCGAGCGTGGCCCATCCGCTCGCCCGAGCCAATCAAAAAGGCCCTCGCGCAAGGGCGGGAACCCTAGCGCATCGCCTGGCGCAGAACCCGGTAACCCGTCACTCCGGCGACGCACAGGCCAGCGGCGAAGCATGCAGCGGGAAAAACGCCGAGGCTCAGCCCCGGCAGCATGATGACCGGCCTGTCGGTCGCGAGCCGGAGCAGGGCCGAAATGCCCTCGAGGATATCGGGGCCCGCAAGAAGGAGCGCAAGGGCAACGGAAAGAATGAGCGAGGAGGCGAGGAGCACGGCCCGGCGCAGGCTCCCGGCCGCGCCGCGGGGCGGCGGAAGCGAGGCCATGACCCGGGCCGTGAATCCCGCGTCGTCTATGTGGTCGGGCTCGCGGCTCCCAAGGAGCCGGCTCAGCTTGGAATCGTCGGTGTCCATGGTCGAGTTGGGTTTACGGCCGGGCCTGTCCCTCAGGCATAGACCTCCAGGAAGGATCGAAGCTGCACCTTGGCCCTCATGATGTGGCTCTTGAGCGTGCCGAGGGGACAGCCCAACAGGCCGGCGGCCTCCTCGTGCGTGAGCCCCTCGCGGTAGCAGAGGCGGAGCGCCGCCTGCTCCTCGGGGCGCAGCCTGGAAAGGGCGGCATCAAGGTCCTGGCCCACGTCGGTAGGGAATCTCGGATCGGAGCCGTCCCCGCCGGCGATGCGGGCAGCTTCCCGGGACGTCCCGGCCGCGTGCTCGCTGCGCCGCAAATGGCCGCGGAAGCGGTTGTACGCGATGCCCAGCAGCCAGGTGGAGAACGACGAGGCCCCCCCGAACCGGCGAAGGCCGCGGTACGCCTCGACCAACGCCTCCTGGGCGAGATCATCCGCCAGCGCATGGTTCCCCTTCGTCAGGCCCCGCAGGAAGCCGCGCAGCGCCGACTGGTGGCGTTTGACCAGCTCCGTGAAAGCGTGCCGGTCGTCGGAGACCAGCACCCGGGCGATCAGATCTTCGTCGGAGGGCGACACACAAGCGGCAAGGATTAGGTCTTGTCGTCCTTCTTGCCGCGTTGATCAAGGGCCCAGTTGACGAGCAGGGCGACGCCGATCAGGCCGGGGATCAGGGCGACCCAGCGCACGCCCGCGCCGCCAATCCCGCCGAAGTCGCTCATTCCCCAGAAGAACAGGTAGAGGCCCGCGCCGACGGCGATGAGGATCAGGCCCGCCCTGCGGTCGTTCGACTTGGGCTTGCTGACGGCGCTGTCCCGCAGGTTGAGCAGCTCGGGGGGCAGCGGCTGCCCCTTTTCCAAGGCCAGCCGGATGGTCTCGTGGTGGAGCTGGCGGGTTCTGAGATCGTTGTAGAACTTCATGCCGACGATGAAGCCCACGAAGAGGAATGGAACGATGATCGCGACGATGGGAATGACCAATTCTGGAACAGCCATGGGAGTGTTGGGTTGCGCCGGTTAGTGGTCGCAAGCGAGCGGTTTGGATTCAGGAAAATGCGGATCCCCATGGGGGCCTTTGCAACGGATTGCAGATGTTGATGATATGCAAATCTTCCATCCGTGCCCCAGGTGGGCCGATGGGAGGGCCCTCGCCGGTTGCGGCGCCGGTCCTACCGGTTCACGGCCTGCATGCTGTGCGAGGGATAGCGCTCGCCGGAGGCCGAGCCCATGGGAAGCGCTGCGTCGATGTCCTTCAGTTCCCGCGGCGTCAGCAGGACTCCCAGGGCCCCGAGGTTCTCATCGAGGTAGCGCATCCGCTTCGTGCCCGGGATCGGGACGATGTCGTCCCCCTGGGCGATGACCCAGGCAAGCGCGAGCTGGGCCGGCGTGCATCCCTTGGCCCTTGCCATGGCCTCGATCCTCCCGACAAGGTCGAGGTTCTTCTGGAAGTTCCCGCCCTGGAAGCGCGGCGAGTTCCTCCGGTAGTCGTCGGCCGGCAGGTCCTCGAGGCTCCTGAACTGGCCGGTGAGGAATCCCCTGCCGAGCGGGCTGTAGGCGACGAATCCTATGCCGAGCTCGCGGGCCGCCTGCAGGATTCCGTCCTCGGGATCGCGGCTCCAGAGCGAGTACTCGGTCTGCAGCGCCGCTATCGGGTGCGCGGAAGCCGCCCTGCGGATCGTGGCGGGCGCGGCCTCGGAAAGCCCGAGGTGGCGGGCCTTCCCCTCCTTCACGAGGGCCGCCATCGCCCCGACGGTCTCCTCTATGGGCACCTTCGGGTCCACGCGGTGCTGGTAGTAGAGGTCGATCACGTCGACGTTTAGCCGTCTGAGGCTCGCCTCGCAGCACTCCCTCACGTACCTTGCGTCGCCCCGGACTCCGACAAACTCCCCGTTCGGTCCGCGGACGTTCCCGAATTTCGTCGCCAGCACGACCTTGCCGCGCCGGTCGGCGATTGCTTTCCCGACGAGGATCTCGTTGCGGCCCATCCCGTACATGTCGGCCGTGTCGAGGAAGTTTCCCCCTTCGTCGAGGAAGCGGTGGATCACCCGGATCGACTCGCGGTCGTCCATCCCGGACGGGGCGTAGAACTCGCTCATCCCCATGCAGCCAAGGCCAATCGCCGAGACGCGAAGGCATCCCCTACCTAGTTCGCGTTGAATCATATGTCCAAAGTTGGTTGAGGGGGCACATCTAACGGGCATCCGCCGCGGCCGCAAGGCCAAGCCGCCCCCGCCTGCACCCGGGCATCCGGAGAGGTGCGTCTATCCCCTAAATCCGGAGATTCCTGCGCATCCAGTCGTCCAGGACCGCCTTCTCGAAATGGTACGGCCCGCTGTCGAGGGTGGCGCCGTAAAGCTCCATGAAGGAGGTCTCCATGAGGTTCTCGGTCCCCGTCTTCACGACGGCGCCGGAGCGGTTGGTGACGGTCCAGCTGAAAACGAAGACGGGGGGAAAGTGCTCGTTCACCACCCGGGTGTCCCCGCCCCCCCCGGGGGGGAATTGGCCGGCAAGCTTCATGTCGGTGAACTTCATGGAGAGGCGGTAGCCCTCGGGAAGGTAGGCGGCCGCGCGCTGGGTGATGAATTCGCGGAACGCGGTCATGACCGCCCTCCTGTCCTTCGCCTCGTCGGCGGGGATGCGCCAGATCTTGATATCAAGGAATTTCTCGGGGTGGTCGAACTCGACCGTGACGCGGGGTTCCGCTGCCGGCACGGCGCGGACCGCCGGGGGCGCGGACAGGCCGAGCGCCATGGCCAGGGCAAAGGCTCCCTGGATTGCGAGAGCCCTTCCCGCGGGTGGGAGGGTGGCGTTTTTCATGGGGGTTCTGTCTCACCTTAGGAAGACGGTATGCAACTGAAAAGGGTGCGCGGGAGGCGGGCGCCGTAGGCCTGGGGGGCCATGCCCTTGCGCCGGCCCCATGCCCGTTGCGGAATCCGCCTCCAAGTCACGGCACGTCCCGCCGCTCACCTGCCGTTGTCCAGCGTGAAGACGATCGGCACCTGCATGTGGGTGACGACCGCGTGCCCGTTCCTCCTCCCGGGCTTGAACTTCCACTTGCTCACGGCCTTGCAGGCGGAGTCATCGAAGTCGCGGTTGTCCGACCGGACTGCGGCGGCGTTTCTGACATCGCCGCTCGAGTCGACGATGAAATCCACCAGGACCTCCCCGGTGATCCCCTGCTGCTTCAGGCTGTACGGGTAATCGGGCCGCGCCTGGTATCTCACGATGGGCGGGTTATCCAGCTGGGAGAGTTCGAACGGCCGATCCTTGGGATCGCCATAGGCGCGGTCAGGGGGGATGCTCGTGAGGCCCCGGACGCTGGTCACGGGCTGGGGAGGTTCGATCGGCTGGGTGAACGCGTCGGGGGGTAGTTTCGCCGCGACTGAATCCTGCTGCACGGGCACAACGACCGGGTCCTTCTGCCTGGGCCTGTCTTCGTCCGCCTCGGTCTTGACCGCCTGATCCGGTTCGACGGGCGGAAGCGGAAACACGTCGGTGCGCCTTGGCGTCGGGGGCTCGCGGGTGGGCGGCACCCAGCGGGTACGCTCGCCGTACCAGGCGACCCCCGCCATCAGCGCGATCGAGAAGAGGGCTCCTATGATGATGTCCCGGCGGCGAATGTGGGTTGTCATTTCAATGCCTCCAGTCCTGCCGGTCTGCCGGCGCGTGCGAATCCCTTGGCAGCAAGCCCTAGTTCGGGCGGCCGGCGGCAGCGAGCCTCCTCCTGAGGAGCTCCACGCTCTTCGCAGGGTTCACGAGGTTCACCCGGCCGCTGCGGTCGCACCCGGAGAGGATCAGTTCCCTTGCGCCCTCGGGCGTCAGCGCCGGGTCGAGCGCGAAGAGCTTGGCCGCCAGGTTGGTCACCTGCGGCGAGGCCATCGAGGTGCCGCTTAACCTCATGCGCTGGCCGCCCGGGATGTAGCTGTCGACCTCGTAGCCGTTGGCGTGCACGTTCACCATGGGGCCGAAGCTGGAGAACGAGGTCTCCTCGCCGGCCTGGTCCACGGCCCCCACCGTTATCATGTTCGGGAGCTGGAATGACGACGGGATGAACTCGTCGAACTTGACGTTGTTGTCGCTGTTCCCGGCCGCGACCACGAACAGGATCCCGGGCGCCTGCCTGAGCGCCTCGAGGAGCCCGGCCGAGCCCACGTCGAAGATCTGGCGGGCGAGCTTCTTGCGCTCCTCCGCCGTGCCGCCGGCGCCGTTGGCCTCGAGGGCGTCCTCGATCTCCTTCAGCGAGCCGCCCCAGCTCATGTTGACGACGCGGACCCCGTTCCGCTTGAAGTATTCGGCCGTCGCCTTGTAGGCGGCGGCGTCCCTGCGGGCCTGCTCGAGGGTCGGCGTCTCCGGCACGAGGTGGTAGTCGAACGTGATCCTGCCGATGACAAGCCGGGCGAACGGGTCGCCGGCGAACGCGATCCCGGTGACGTGGGTGCCGTGCGCCCAGTTCTCAACGAGGTCGAGGTTCTCGAGGGTGGGCTTCACCTGGTCCGGCTTCAGCCCCGCCATGTAGCGCTTGAGCTCCGCGGCTTCCGGGCTGTCCACCGAGGCCTGCAGGTCCACGAAGCCCTTCACCCGGGCGATGTTCTCCTGGAGGTGCGCCCTGGCGTCGCCCAGGGGGAAGATGAGGTCCGGCACGGGGTTGGAGTGCAGGTCGAACGCGATGCCGTGGCGGCCCTCCGAATCCGTCACCAGGCGGTCCTTGAAGATGTCCATGTCGACGCCGCTGTCCCAGATGCCCACCCGCACCGGGACGGCCTTCGCGTCCGGCGGCAATGTGAAAAGGCGCATCGTCCAGCGGTCCGGCTTGGCGACCCGGTGGGCGGCGACGACGCCGTCGAGCGCCGCGACTATCTGCGCCTTGTACGGCAGGTAGTTGACGAGCTGGTTGCGCATGGCGACGAGCCTGCGCGCCACGGTGGCCGAGATCGCGCCCGTCTTCAGCGCCGCCGGGTCGATCTCCTGCTGAACCATGCCGATCACCAGGGCCGGGCTTCGCACCTCGAACCCCGCCTTGGTCTGCTTGATCTCGTCCTGGACGACATCCCACGGGAGCCGCCGCGCCGCCGCCGAGAGGTTCGCCTCAAAGGCCCGGGCAAAGTCCTCCCGCCGGACCTTGGCTCGGTGCGCGCCCACCCAGGCCTCCGCAACCAGCCCTGTGGTCAGCTTGAGGCTGGGCTTCTCCTCCAGCGCCCTCAGCTCCCCGATCAGGCGCCAGCTGGCGTCATAGTCCCCGCTGAGCATCTCGAGGGCGAGCTGCGTGGCCTTGTAGCCCTGGAGCGTCGTGCGGTCCTGGATGTCGTAGCCCAGGAGGTCGGCGTCGATGTCCCGCCTGACCTCGGCGGCGAGGGCGTCGAAGGCCGCATCGTCGCCCAGGATCGCCGACGGCGCCTCGGAGACCCTGTAGGTGTGGCGGGGAAGGTCGTCGGCCGTCTGGACCGTCTTCCTGGGGACGGGGGCGCTTTCGGCCCGGAGGCAGGGAGTCGCCGCCCAGAGGGCCGAGGCAGCCAGTATGATCCGAAGGGCGACGGGTCGGGCGGATGATGCGGGCATGGTCCCGACATCCAGCCCGGTGCGGGCCCTTTGGGAAAGGCCAAAAATCCGCTTCATCGCAACGCGCCGCCCGCTCACCGGGCTCCGGGGGCGCCCGCCCCGGTGTAGGCGACCCGCCACAGGGTGCCGTTCCCGTCCTCGGTCACGAGCAGCGCCCCGTCGTGGGCGACTGCCACGCCCACCGGCCGTCCCCAGACGCTCCGGTTGTCGACCACGAATCCCGTGAGGAAGTCCTCGTACTCGCCGGTCGCGACGCCGTCCCGGCGGCGCACCCGCACGACCTTGTAGCCCGTGCGCGTGCTCCTGTTCCAGGAGCCGTGGAAGGCCGCGAAGATGTCGCCCCGGTACTCCGCGGGGAACGCCGCGACGCCGGCCGCTGCCGTGTAGAAGACCATCTCAAGCGAGGCCGAATGCGACTGCACCGGGACATCGGGGACGATCGCCTGGCCGGCGAGGTCCGGGCGCTCGCCCGCGTGGCGGGGATCCTCGTAGTTTCCCATGTAGTACCAGGGCCAGCCGTAGAAGCCCCCCTCCTTCAGGTGGGTGATGTAGTCGGGGACCAGGTCGTCGCCGAGGGCGTCCCTCTCGTTGGTCGAGACCCACAGGTCGCCCGTGCCGGGGTCCACAGCAAGCCCGACGCCGTTGCGGACCCCCGTCGCGTAGGTGCGCAGGGGCTGGCGCCCCTCCGGGTCGGTCACGAGGACGTCCGCGCGGTTGGTCTCGGCGCCCCATATCGCGCCCCGCCCGTGCCCGGCCTCCCAGGAACGGATCTCCCCCGCGCCCTTGATTGGCAGCCCCTCCGCCACGTTCGACCCGGAGCCCACGGATATGAACATGCGCCGGCCGTCCAGGGAGAAGGCCACGTCGCGCGTGGTGTGCCCGCCGGTGCCCTCGCAGAGCACCGGAACGACCGTCTGCGCCGCCCCGCGCGCGGCGAGGTCGCCGTTGCGGTAGGGAAAGCGGACGATCGAGTTGTTGTTCGCCACGTACACCCACTGCGGGTCCCCGCCCGCCGGGTAGAAGGCGATGCCGAACGGCCTGTCGAGGCCTGCCGCGTAGATCTCGTCCCTGGAGGGGGCGTTCGCCCCGTCGGCGGCGCGCATCACCCGGATCCGGCCGGCGCGCGTCTCCGCGATGAAGATGTCATTGTTCGGCGCCACGCGAAGGAGCCGCGGACCCGACAGGCCCACCGCAAAGAGCTGCACCGTGAAACCCGGCGGGACGGAAAGGGCGGCGTCGGCCGGCTGGACGACCACCTGCGGGCCGTTTCCGGCCGAGGAGGTGCTGAAGGGCGGGGGCAGCGCGGCGAGCGCGATCATGTGCCTGACGCCCGGCGCGTCGTTGCGCCAGTCTCCGGGGTCCGCGGAATACGGGCCGGCGTGCGCCGGGGCCGCGACCAAGGCCTCGGAGACGCCCTTGGGGGCGGCCACGGTGGCAAGATAGGCGATCACGTTCAGGCGATCGTCCGCGTTGGGAACCGCGGCCGGCATGGTTGTCCCGGGGATGAGGGCCGTCGGGGCCGCCAGGAATGTCTCCAGCGTGGCCCGGTCCCAGGTGATCCCCGACTCGGCCATGGCCCTGGAGTAGCCGAAGCTTGCGACCGAGGCCGCGCGCCGGCCCATGATCCCGACAAGGCTCGGGCCCTGCCCCGAGACCAGCGTGTTACCCGGCCCCGGCACCGTCGCGTGGCAAAGCGCGCAGCTTTGCTGGAAGAAGACCCTCCCGCGCGCGGGGTCGCCGGCATCCGGGCCCGCCGCCCTGCCGGGCGTCCCGGGAACGAGGAGAAGAAGGGCTGTCAGGGCGAGCGCGGGCGCGGGGTTCTTCATGGGAGCGCGGCAATTTGATCGGGTTTGGCCTTTGTGCAACCCCGACCTGCGGGGGCTCCATCCCCGGCGCTAATCCCCCGGTGCAACCGGGCTTCAAATCCCGGGGGGAGGCCCCCGCGATCTCGCCTTTTCCGCGGCGCGCCCCAAGCCTGCCGGCGATATGTCGAAGGTCTACTTCTACTACTCGGCCATGAACGCCGGGAAGAGCACCATGCTCCTCCAGTCGAGCTACAACTACCGCGAGCGCGGCATGCGCACGCTGCTGTTCATGCCCGCGATCGACACGCGCGCCGGCTACGGGCGCATCGTGTCGCGGATCGGGCTCGCATCCGACGCGATCGCCCTCAAGGCCGGCGACGACCTGCTGGAGCGGGTGCGGACGGCCCACGCCGAGCAGCCCGTCGCCTGCGTCCTCATCGACGAGGCGCAGTTCCTCACGCCCGCGCAGGTCGACCAGATCGGCGACATCGCGGACACGCTGCGGATACCCGTGCTGTGCTACGGCCTGCGCACGGATTTCCAGGGCCGGCTCTTCCCCGGCAGCGCCGGCCTGCTGGCCATCGCCGACAACCTGATCGAGCTGAAGACCATCTGCCACTGCGGCCGCAAGGCGACGATGAACCTGCGCGTCGGGGCCGACGGGAAGGCCGTCAGGGTAGGCGCGCAGGTGGAGATCGGCGGCAACGACCGCTACGTCGCGATGTGCCGCCGGCATTTCAAGGAGGCGCTTGCCGGCGCCTGAGCCGCATCCGCCCCGGGAACATCCCCGGCCCGGCATCTGTCAGGTGGTGGGAAACCGCATCTGGAACCTGGCGCCGCCGCCGGGCGCATCGCCGACCTCGGCGGAGCCGCCGTGGGCCTCGGCCACCGCGCGCACGAGCGCGAGCCCAAGCCCCCAGCCTCGCTGCGATCGGCTGGCGTCCCCCCGGTAGAGCCGGCGCCAGACCGCGTCCCGCTCGGCGGCCGGCACGCCCGGCCCGTTGTCGCTCACCGTCAAGGTCACGGCGCCCGGCTCCACCGCCGCCCCAACGGTGACCCGGCCCCCCTCCGGCGTGTACTTGAGCGCGTTGTCAACGAGGTTGGAAAGGGCCTGGCCCAGCCGGACCGGGTCGCCCTGCATCTCCGCCTGCGCGGGCAGGTCCAGATCGATCCTGATGTTCTTCTGCTCCGCCACCTCGCGGTAGAGGTCCGCGGCTCGGCTCGCCAGGGCGCGCAGGTCCACCCGCTCGCGCCGCAGCGAGAGCGCCCCGGCCTCCGCGGCCGAGACGTCGAGCAGCACCTCGAGCAGGTGCAGGACTCGGTCCGTCTCGTCGACGCAGTCCGCAAGCGCAGACCGGGCCTCGGCCGGGTTGCCCCCGTCCCCAAGCGCCAGCTCCGCCGTGCCGCGCAGCCGGGTCAGCGGGGTGCGCAGGTCGTGCGCGAGATCGTCGAGGGTCTCGCGGAGCACGCGGACGTGGTCAGCGTTCTTGTCGAGGAGCGTGTTCAGCTGCCGGGCGAGGAGGGCGAGCTCGCCGCTTCCCCCCGGGGCCGGGACGCGGGCCGACAGGTCGTCCTCGTCGAGTATGCGCCTCGCGGTCTCCGCGACCTCGCGGAGCGGCCGGGTCGCGCGCCACGCGAGGAACGTGCCCGCCGAGAGCGAGAGGAGCAGCGCGACCGCCCCGACGCCTGCAAAGGCGGTCCGCAGCGGCGCGAGGAGGACCGCCCTGCTGTCGGTGCTGTGTGCAACCTGGATCAGCCGGCCGTCCGACAGGACGCGGGAGGCGACGGCAAAGTCCCTCGCGGCGTCCCGCGGGACGCGGACCGAGTGGATCTCCTGCGTCCTCCAGCCCCCCCAGCCGTCCGGGACGAGGCGCCGCTCCACCTGCGGGTCGACCCAGTCGGCCGGGATCGTCGCGAAGAGCGTCTCGCCGTCCGCGCCCAGCAGCCGCACGAAGAGGGAGCGCACGTCGGGGGAGGTGTCCGCGTCAAGCCGCTCCCGCACGGCGACCGCGCCGCCGAGCTCGTATGCCTGCGCAAAGTTCTCCGCCCGCGCCTCGACCGCCGCCCGCTCCCGCGCCTCGAGCGAATGGGCCAGCACCCAGTAAAGGACGCCGAAAAGCGCGGCCGCCCCGGCGGCGAAGACTAGCGCGTATATCGCCGCGAGCCGGATCGCCAGGGACTGCCGGAACCGCTCAAGCATGGGGACGGAAAACGTAGCCCACGCCCCGCAGCGTCTCGATCCGCGTGTGGTCGGGATCGATCTTGCCCCGCAGCCTGTGCATGACCACGTCGACCACGTTGGTCTGCGGGTCGAAGCTGTAGTCCCAGACCTGCTCGAGGATCTTCGTCTTGCTCACGGGATGGCCGGCGTGGCGCAGCAGGAACTCGAGGAGCGAGAACTCCCGCGGCTGAAGCTCGACCGGCCTGCCCGCGCTGGTGACCTCGCGGGTCACAAGGTCGAGCGAGACGTCGCCGGCCACGATCCGTGTGGCGTCGGGGGCGTGCGTGGCGCGCCGGATCAGCGCCTGCACGCGGGCGAGCAGCTCCGAGAAGGCGAACGGCTTCGTCAGGTAGTCGTCGGCGCCGCTTTCCAGGCCGCGGACCCGGTCCTCGACCGCGCTCCTCGCGCTCAGGAAGAGCACCGGGATCTGGCGGCGCGCCGCCCTCAGCCGCCGGACGAGGCTCAGGCCGTCCAGGCCCGGCAGCATCACGTCCACGACCGCGGCGTCATACCCCGTGCATTCCGCCAGGGCGAGCCCGGTCTCCCCGTCGGGCGCGTGGTCCACGGCGTAGCCGGCCTCCTTCAGCCCCCGCACGACGAACGAGGCGATCTTGGCATCATCTTCAACGACGAGGACGCGCATGGGGCCATTGTGCACGAAGCCCGATTCCTTGCAAAGGTGTGATTCGCGGCGAAATGACGACACCGGCGCCGCCTGCGGCGCCGGTGTCGCACCCAAACTGCCTAACCAAGCCAAAGGGACGAGGGATCAGGGCGAGTTGTCCGCCGAGCCGGAGCCCGTCTCGTCGACGACGACATAGACGGTGTTCCCGTGCGACCAGAGCTTGACGAGCGTCTTCTTGCTGGTGGCGCCCGCGCTCAGGTCCACGGCGGCCTTCGCGGAATCGACGGGGTGGCGGTTGATCTCGAGGATCACGTCCCCCTCGCGCAGGCCCGCGCGCGCGGATGCGGATCCCGGGTCGACGCTGGTGATGACGGCGCCGGAGAGCCTGTCGGGAAGGTTGAGGTCGCGGCGGGCGTTGGCGTCAATGTCCGCGACCCCGACTCCGTTGAGGACGCCCTGGTCGTCCGCCGGGGACATGGCCTGGGCGTCGCCGCGCCCGTCGACGGAGGGCTTGCTCGTCGTCGTTGCCGTGAGCTGCTCGGTCCGCCCGTCGCGCAGGACGTCGAGCGCCACCTTTGTCCCGGGCGGGGTCTCGCCCACGGTCAGGCTGAGGCGGCTCGCGGAATCGACCGCGCGCCCGTTGATCGCCGTGATCACGTCGCCGCTCTTTAGGCCGGCGCGGGCCCCGGGGCTCCCGGGCTGCACGTCGGAGACCAGCGCGCCGCCCTGCTGCTTCAGGCCGAAGGAATCGGCGAGGGTCGGCGTCAGGTCCTGGACCCCTATGCCGAGATAGCCGCGCACCACCTTGCCGTTGGCGACGAGGTTGTCGACGACGCTTCCCACGAGGTCGGCGGGCACCGCCAGCCCGACGCCCTGGAAGCCGCCGCTGCGGCTGAGGATGGCGGTGTTGATGCCCACCAGGCGCCCCTCGACGTCGACGAGCGCGCCGCCGGAATTGCCGGGATTGATCGCCGCGTCGGTCTGGATGAAGTCCTCGTACGCCAGCCCGAGGCCGGCCCGCCGGCCGGTCGCGCTCACGATGCCGGTCGTCACGGTCTCGCCGATGCCGAACGGGTTGCCGATCGCGAGCACGCGGTCGCCCACCTCGACCTTGGCGCTCGACGCGAAGGTGACGGCCGGCAGGTCCTTGGCGGACACCTTGACGACCGCGATGTCCGTCTGCGGGTCGCGCCCCACGACCCGGGCCAGCAGCTCGCGGCCGTCGGCCAGCGTGACGGTGACCTGCTTGGCCCCGTCGACGACGTGGTTGTTCGTGACGATGTATCCGTCGGAGCTGACGATGACGCCCGATCCGAGGCCGGTCTCGGGAACCTCCGGGACGATCGGGATGCGGTTGCCGAAGAACTGGCGGAAGAACGGGTCGTTGAGCCCCGGGAACTGGGAGCCGTCATCGCCGCCGATCGAGGCGTGCCTCGGGTTTATCTGGACGGTGATCTTGACGATGCTCGGGGAGACGCGCTTGACGACTCCCGCGAAGCTCGAGGACTCGAGCGGCCCGCGGGTCACCGTGTTTTCGTCGCGCTTGAGCGCGAGGCCGTGCGTGGCGGGCTGGCCCGCGTCCACGGCGGCGAGCAGCCCCGCGGCGGCGAGCAGGCAGGCGGCCCCGATTGCGGACCGCCTTAGGAGAGTGGTGCGATTGTCGTTGTTCATGGGAGTGGCCCAAGGTCGCACGCCCCCCTTTCCCGGGCCTTTCCGGAAAATGACAATTATGTAAGCCTGCGGGCGCTTCCCGCCCCGCACTGCCTTCCCCGGCCGCCGGCGCCTAGCGCAGCTCCTTGAGCAGGAACGTGTAGGAAAGCGCGAAGAAGTAGGCCTGCTCCTTGTTGTTCGCCCCGGCGGAGTGGCCGCCCTCGATGTTCTCGTAATAGAGGACGTCGTGGTGCTGCGCCTCCAGCTCCGCTGCGAACTTGCGCGCGTGCCCGGGATGGACCCGGTCGTCGCGCGTCGAGGTCATGATGAGCACCCGCGGGTACTTGGCTTCCGCGCGCGCATTCTGGTACGGCGAGTACCGGCTGATGTAGGCCCACTCCCCCGGCACGTCGGGATCGCCGTACTCGCCCATCCAGCTCGCCCCGGCGAGGAGGTGGCTGTACCGGCGCATGTCTATGAGGGGCACCTGGCAGACGACGGCGCCGAACAGGTCGGGCCGCTGCGTCAGCATGACCCCCATGAGAAGGCCGCCGTTGCTGCCGCCCATGATCCCGAGGTGCCCCGGCGCCGTGACGCCCCGCCTTATCAAGTCCTCCGCGACCGCGATGAAGTCATCGTAGGCCCGCTGGCGGTTCTCCTTCACCGCGGCCTGGTGCCACGCGGGCCCGAACTCGCCGCCGCCCCGGATGTTCGCGAGCACGTAGGCCCCGCCGCGCTCGAGCCACGCTGCCCCGACGCCCCCGCTGTAATGCGGGGTCATCGAGATCTCGAAGCCGCCGTAGCCGTAGAGAAGCGTCGGGGTCGAGCCGTCGGCCGGGATGCCCTTGCGGGCGACCTGGAAGTACGGCACCCTCGTGCCGTCCTTGGACACCGCCTCGTGCTGCGAGACCTCGAGCCCCTCCGTCGAGAAGAACGACGGGAGCTGCTTCAGGAGGACGCGGTCGGGGCTCCCGACCGTCCCGAGGTAGTAGCTCGAGGGCGTCAGGAAATCCGTGACGTTCATGAAGTAGTCGTCGGACTCCGGTTCGGCCGGCTCGGCCGAGATCGTGCCGAACTCCGGCGCCGGCAGCGGGACGCGCGACCACGTCCCGTCCGGCTGCGGCGTCTGGACGTAGAGCCGGTTCCGGACGTTATCGAGCTCGTTGACGATGATGTGATGGCGCGTGCCGCCGTACTCGGCGAGCGCGACGCGGGGGCCGGGGTGAAAGAGGACGGCGAAGTCCCGCCCGCCGGAGAGGAACCTGTCCCAGGGTATCGCGAGCAGCGCGCCCGACGGATAGGTCCTGCCGCCCACGGCCCAGTCCGTGCGCAGCTTCACGGTGAGCTGGTCGCGGAACGTGCTGAAGCTCGCGTCCGCCGGCAGGTCGAGCCTGACCAGCCTGCCGCCGTCGGCGGCGAAGTTCTCGGAGGTGAAGGTCGTGATCTCGCGGACGATGAATTCGCGGTGGAAGCCGGGCTCGTCGAAGACTAACGCCTGCGAGCCCACGTCGCCCTTCTGGCACTCGAAGACGACGGACGCCTTGTCGAGCGGCGTGCCGCGCGCCCACAGCTTGACGATGCGGGGGTAGCCCGAACTCGTCATCGTGTCCGGCCCGAAATCCGTGCTGATATAGATGCTGTCGCGGTCGCGCCAGGCGACGCTGCTCTTCGCCTCGGCCAGCGCAAAGCCGCCGCCCACGAACGCCTTCGACTCCAGGTCGTACTCGCGTGCGACGACGGCATCGCCCCCGCCCCGCGAGAGGTTGACGATCGCCCGCGTGTAGTCGGGGTAGCGGACGTCCGCGCCCTTCCACACCCAGTTCTCCGTCTCCTGCGCGGCAAGCGCGTCGAGGTCGAGCACCGCCTCCCACGCGGGATCGCTCTTCCTGTATTCCGCAGGCGTCGTGCGGCGCCACACCCCGCGGACGTGCTGGGCGTCCTGCCAGAAGTTGTAATAGAAGCCGCCGTGCTTCGCCACGTACGGGATGCGCTCCTTCGAGTCGTAGATCGCGAGCAGCCGATCGTGGATCGGCTTGAAGTCGGGCAGCGCCTCCAGCTCGCGCTGCGTCACCGCGTTCTGCCCCCGAACCCAGTCGAGCGCGCGCGCGCCGTCCACGTCCTCGAGCCACAGGTTGGGATCGGCGCCCTGCGCGAGGGACATCCGGGCGGACAACAGGCCGAGCAGGAGGATTGCGGGGGTTCTCATTTTCTGAATCTCGGCGAGAGCCGCGCCGGTGGCAAGATCGGGCGCGCCGTTCGGCTTGATCCTGCCCCAAATGCGGCGCAGTTTCCCCGGGCATGAGACTACCCCTCCTAGGCTTCATGGCCCTCGGCCTGCTTGTAGGCGGCCCGTTTGCCGCCCGGGTCGCGGATGCGGGCGAATACGACGGGACTCCCCCGGGCTTCCACACGCTCCAGATCGGCGACCCCGCCCCGGACTTCTCGCTCCTCGGGATCGACGGGAAGACCTACAGCCTGGCCGACTTCAGGGACTCGCCGTACCTGATCGTGGCCTTCCTCTCGAACCACTGCCCGGTCTCGCACGCGGCCGAGGTGCGCTTCATCCCGTTCGTGGCCGGGCTCAAGGGAAAGGGCGTGGCGGTGGTGGCGATAAACCCGAACAGCCTCGAGGGCCTGCGGATTGACGAGCTGGGCTACAGCAAGTACACCGACAGCTACGATGACATGAAGCTCTACGCGCGGGAGCGGGGCTTCAACTTCCCGTACCTCTACGACGGCGCCACGCAAGCGACCGCCATGGCGTACGGCTGCCTCTGCACCCCCCACCTCTTCATCTTCGACCAGCAGCGGCACCTGCGCTACAAGGGGCGCTTCGACGACTCGCAGACGCCCGATCCGGCCTCGGTGCACTCGACCGACGCCGCCAACGCCGTCGAGGCGCTGCTCGCGGGGCGACCGGTGCCGGTCGAGGTCACCCGCCCGATGGGATGCTCGACCAAGTGGCTGACGAAGAAGGCCGAGGTCGCCGAGGGGAACGAGGAGTGGAGGAGCCTGCCCGTGTCGCTCGAGGCGATCGACGCGGGCGGCGTCGCGGCGCTGGCGCGCAATCCCACGGACCGGCTGCGGGTGATCAACCTCTGGGCCACCTGGTGCGTGCCCTGCGTGGAGGAGTTCCCGGGGCTGGTCTCGATCTCGCGCCGCCTGAACAGCCGTGACTTCGAGATGATCACGATAAGCGTGGACGACCCGAAGGACACGGACAAGGCGCTGCGCTTCCTCGAGAAGCAGCACGCAGCCGTGCCGCCCGGCTCGAGGGCCGCGCTGGCCAAGGAGGGCCGCAGGACGAACAACTACCTGTACACGGGCCCGGGCGGCGACGCCCTCGCGCAGGCGCTCGACCCGCAGTGGCCGGGCGGATACCCGTACACGGTCGTGATCGCGCCGGGCGGGAAGGTCCTCTACCGCTACAGCGGCTCGCTCGACGTGGCGCAGCTCCAGTCCAGGCTCATCGACACGCTCGGCATCTACTACAAGTGAGGGCGCGGAGCCGGCGCACCCGCTGACCCATGACGCTGCAGTGGATCGACTGGCTGGCCATCGGCGCATACGTCCTCGTCATCGCGAGCGCCGGGCTCCTGCTGTCGCGGCGGCCGAAGTCGTCCGAGGACTACTTCCTCGCGGGGCGATCGCTGCGCTGGCCGTTCATCGGGGCCTCGCTCTTCGCGGCGAACATCTCCGCCGAGCACTTCGTCGGCCTGGCCGGGAGCGGGTACTCCGGAGGCATGGCCGTGGGAGGGTACGAGTGGTCGGCCGTGTTCTGCCTCGTGCCGCTCATCACCCTGTTCCTTCCCTTCTACATCAGGAACAGGATATTCACGGTGCCGGAGTTCCTCGAGCAGCGCTACGGCACGGGCATCCGGCTGTTTTTCTCGGGCTTCATGGTCATCCTTTCGGTGCTCACGAAGATCTCCATCTCGCTCTGGGCGTCGTCGCTTGTCTTCGCGAGCCTGCTGGGATGGAACCCGCTCGCCGTCATCTGGGTGGTCGGCCTCGGCACGGCGCTCTACACGATGAAGGGCGGGCTGAGGATCGTCGTCTACACGGACGCCCTCCAGACGACCATCCTGCTCGTCGCCGCGGTCATCCTCACCGCAGTCGGGCTGAGGCACGTCGGCGGCTGGGGCGGCCTGCATGCGAGGCTCGCTCCGGAGATGTTCTCGATGGTGAGGCCCGCGACCGACCCCGACTACCCCTGGCCCGGGATGTTCATCGGGTGCTTCCTCGCCGGGAGCTTCTATTGGTCGATGGACCAGGTGCTGGTGCAGCGGGCGTTCGCGGCCAGGGACCTCAACGAGGGCCGCAAGGGCGCGATCCTCTGCGGCTTCCTCAAGCTGACGACGCCGTTCCTGCTCGTCCTCCCCGGCCTCATCGCGAGGGCGATGTTCCCGAGCCTGCCCAAGGCCGACCAGGCCTACGGCGCCCTCCTGCAGCACATCATGCCCGCCGGCCTCCTCGGCCTCACGATCAGCGGCATCGGCGCCGCGCTGATGGGGCACATCAGCGCGACCTACAACTCCATCTCGACGCTCTTCACCCGCGATTTTTTCCTGCGCTGGCGGCCCGCCGCGTCCCAGGCCCAGCAGATCCGTGTCGGGCGCGCCGCCGTCCTCTCCGTGTTCGTGCTGGGCTCGCTCTGGGCGCCGATGATCGGGCGCTTCGGCAACCTCTTCACGTACCTCCAGACGATCCAGGTGTACCTGATGCTCCCGTTCGCCGGCATCTTCTTCGCCGGCGTCCTGTGGAGGCGGACGACGACGCAGGGCGTGGCCGCTTGCCTGTGCACCGCCGGCGTCGTCTGCCCCCTCCTGATGATCAACGGCCAGCTGCACTTCCTGCCGTTCATGGAGGCGCCGCTCCTGAGGCCGTGGCTCCACTCCGCCATCCTCGCCTTCGCGGTCTCGATGGTGGCCCTTGTGGCGGGGAGCCTCGCGACCCGGCGCACTTCCGACGCGAAGCTTTCCAACACCACCGTGTCCGACTGGGCGGCCCTGGTGGCGCCGGGCGTGGGGGCGGGGCTGCGCGACTACCGCCTGTGGCTGGCGGTCCTCCTGCTGACGACCGCCTGGCTCTGGTTCCTGATGCGCTGAGCCCCGGGAGAAGATTCTCATTTAAAAGCGGCGATCGCTTATCTAGAACCCCGCAGGCCCAGTAAACCCCGGCGGCCCCGCCGAAGCCCCGCCCATGCCCGACACCCCAGCCCCCGCAACGCAGGAATCCGCCCCCGAGAAGCTGAAGCTGCGCGAGAAATTCTCGTACGGATTCGGCGACCTCGCGTCCGTCCTCTACTGGCAGACGATATCGGCGTTCCTCGCGTACTTCTACACCGACGTCTTCGGGATCGCCGCCGCCTCGGCGGGGACCCTCATCCTCCTCAGCCGGAGCACGGACGCCTTCTTCGACCCGCTGATGGGGATGGTCGCCGACCGGACGAAGACCCGGTGGGGCAAGTTCCGGCCCTACCTGCTCTGGTGCTGCGTTCCCATGGCGGTGATCGGAGTCCTGACGTTCACGGTGCCCGACCTCGGCGCGCACGGGAAGCTCATCTGGGCGTACATCACGTTCAACGCGCTCATGCTCGTCTACACGGCGATCAACATCCCCTACACGGCGATGCTGGGAGTGATCTCCCCGAATCCGAACGAGCGCACCACCCTGTCCTCGATCAAGTTCGTGGGCGCCTTCACCGCGAACATCATCATCTCGGGGACGATGCTCCCGATGGTCAAGGCGCTCGGGGGGCAGAACGCCGCCCGCGGCTGGCAGCTTTCATTCGTGGTCATCGGCCTGGCGGCGATCGTGTTCTTCCTGATCGTCTTCCTCAACACGAGGGAGCGCGTGGTCCCGCCAAGGGCGCAGAAGACATCGATGGCGCGCGACCTGGGGGACCTGTTCACAAACGTTCCGTGGATCATCCTGCTCTTCACCACGATCACGTTCATCCTGTTCGTCTCGCTGCGGCTGATCGTGACCGTGTACTATTTCAAGTACTACGTGGGCGACCAGACGATCACCCTCCCCTCGTTCCTGCCCAAGATAGGCGGCACGCAGGTGTGGCACATGGAGGGGCTTGTGTCCTGGTTCGGCACGACCGGCCAGTTCGCGGCGCTTATCGGGGTGATGCTTGTCCCGTTCTTCGCGCGGATCACCGGCCGGAAGATTGCCTTCATATGCCTGTTCACCGTCGCGATCGCATGCACCGCCGCAACGTTCCTGTTCAGGCCCGACCAGCTCATCCAGATCTTCGTGGCCAACGTCATCGGCTCCGTCACCGGCGGCCCGCTGAGCGCGCTCCTCTGGGCGATGTATGCCGACACCGCGGACTATGCGGAATGGAAGCGCGGCCGCCGCGCCACCGGCCTCGTGTTCTCCGCGTCCATCTTCTCGACCAAGCAGGGGTGGTCCCTCGGCAGCTGGATAGCGCTGGTCCTGATGAGCAGCGTGGGCTTCGTGGCCAACGCGGTGCAGACGCAGCAGTCGCTCAACGGCCTGGTCAAGCTGATGAGCATCTACCCGGCGGCGATCGGGTTCCTCTCGCTCCTGATCCTCACGATCTTCTATCCGCTGAACGAGAAGAGGATGTCGGCGATAGCCGCGGAACTGAAGCAGCGCCGCGCGGTGGAGGCGGCGTCGGACGGCGCCCAGGCGGTCGCCTGATCCGTCGGGCATATGAAGCCAGGTCAACCGGTGGGGCCGCGCGCGCCCGGACCATGAGCAGCATCGGCATTCGGTGGATCATGGGGCTGGCCGCCGTGGCGAGCGCGGGAATCGCGGCGCCCGGCCTGACCACCGAGCAGCAGCAGTGGCTGGCCAGGGCCAGCATGAAGGACAAGGCGGGGTGGACCTACCTCCACGTCGAGGGCGGCCCCCGGGAGCGCGGCTTCCAGCACGGCTACCTGCTGGCCGGGCGGATCGCCGAGTGCATTCGCGTGACGGGCGTGATGTGGCGCCACCAGAGCGGCATGGAATGGACGTGGCTCACCGAGCGGACGAGGAAGTTCATCAATCCCGCCGTCGACCCCGAGAACATGGAGGAGATCGGCGGCATCGCCGAGGGGATGAAGGCGGCCGGCTTAGCCGTGACGCGCGACGAGCTCGTCACCTACAACGCGAGCATGGAGCTCGCCGGGTACTGGTGGCCGAAGGAGAAGAAGCGGCTGGCCGAGGAGTCGGACGGGCCAAGGCCGAAGATGCAGTCGTGCTCGTCCTTCATCGCCACCGGGCGCATGACCGCCGACGGCGGGATCGTCCTCGGCCACAACACCATGTTCGACTACGCCGACGCGAACGCCAACGTGATCGTCGACATCGTCCCGGCCAGGGGCCACCGCATCCTGATGCAGACCCAGCCCGGCTGGATCCACAGCGGCACGGATTTCTTCATCACCGAAGCGGGCATCGTGGGCTCGGAGACGACGCTGGGGGGGGTCGAAGGCTTCTCGGAAACCGGCGTCCCCGAGTTCGCCCGCATGCGCCGGGCCACCCAGGACGCCGACGGGATCGACGGCTGGTGCGCGGCCATGAGGAAGGGCAACAACGGGGGCTACGCGAACGCATGGCTGATCGGGGACGTCAAGACCGGCGAGATCGCCCGGCTCGAGCTCGGCCTGAAATACGTCGGATTTGAGCGCACCAAGGACGGCTACTTCGTGGGCTCGAACGTGCCCGAGGACCTGCGCATCCTCCGGTTGGAGACCGACGTCGACGACTCCGACATCCGCGAATCCGGCGTCGCCCGCCGCGTGCGATGGAAGCAGCTCATGAGGGAGAATGCCGGAAGGATCGACATCGAGCTTGCGAAGAGCATGGAGGCGGACTGCTACGACACCTGCCTCAACAAGCTGAAACCGAGCGGCCGAACGCTGGCGGGGCACTTCGAGCTGGACGAGCCGATGTACGGCAAGGACGTCCCCTACGACCCGTCCGGGACGTTCGACGCGAAGGTGGTCGACTCCGCGATGGCCAGGCGCATGGCGTTCGCCGCCCGCTGGGGCTCAGCGGACGGCACCGCGTTCGACGCCGCGGCCTTCCTGAAGGCCCATCCCCAGTTCGACTGGCAGGAGGGAATCCTGAAGAGCCGCCCCTCGGAGCCGTGGGTGGTGTTCCAAGCCGGCGAGAAGTGATCCGCTGCCGGGCCGGGGGGGCTCCACCGCAGAGAGCGTGGCGCCCGGGATGCTTCCAAGGGGCCGATTGATTTTGGCGCTTGACTGCAGCCTTGTTCATCACCACTACCTTTGTTTAACAAGGTAGCTTTACGAAGAATCATGCCGGGCATCAATGAGAAATTCTCACCGATCAGGAAGGGGCTCCTCGAGTTCCTCGTCCTCAAGATCATCTCGGCGGACAAGGTGTACGCCGCGGACATCCTGAGGGAGCTGAGCGGGACGGAATTCGCCACCCAGGAGGGGACGCTGTATCCGCTCCTGAGCAAGATGCGGCGCGAGGAGCTCGTGGACTACGAATGGAAGGAATCCGAGGCGGGTCCCCCGAGGAAGTACTACGAGCTGACCGCCAAGGGCCGGGAGCAGCTCCGGGAGACCTCCGACTACTGGCAGAAGATAATAGGGACCGTGAAGAGCCTGGGACAGAGGCCGGGACAATAGACTCAAAACCGCACGCCAACATGAACAAGGTAATCACCATCAACCTGAACGGCAACGCCTACCAGCTTGAGGAAGACGGCTACGACGCCCTGCGGGCGTACCTCGACACCGCCGCCCGCCGGCTCGAGGCCAACCCCGACAAGGACGAGATCATGGCCGACATCGAGCAGGCCATCGCCGACAAGTTTCGGGCCGTCCTAGGGCCGAACAAGACCGTAGTCGTGACGAAGGAGGTCGAGGGGTCCATCGGGGAGATGGGCCCCGTCGAGGACGCCTCGGCCCCTGCGGACACCCCGCAGGCCGCGGACCGCGGCCCCAAGGCGGACGGCGGGCGGGGCGCCCCGCCCCCGGGCGCACAGCCCGGCCCTGGCGCATCCCCCAGGCGCCTGTACAAGATCAGCGACGGGGCCATGGTCGGAGGCGTCTGCAACGGCCTGGCCGCGTACTTCAACGTCGACGTGACGATCTTCAGGGTCCTCTTCGCGCTCTCGGCCTTCTTTTACGGCGGCGGCGTCGTGCTGTACATCCTCCTGATGATAATCCTGCCCGAGGCCAGCACCTCGGCCGAGAAGGCCGCCGCCCACGGCTCCCCTTTCACGGCGCAGGAATTCATCCGGCGCGCCAGGGAGGGATACTACGAGGGGATGAGGAGGTTTGGCGACAGGCGGGCCCGCCGCGAATGGAGGAGGCGGTTCAAGCAGGAGATGCGCGGCTGGAAGCAGGACTTCCAGAGGGAGATCCACAGGAGCGCGTACCAATGCGCCCACAACTGGCGCCAGCACTGGGCGGACCACCCCTACCCCGTCTTCGGCTGGTGGATAGCGATTCCCATCCTGAGGCTCATGAGCACCCTGGTCGCGCTCGTGTGCGTGTTCTCCCTGGTGTCGCTCCTTGCGACCGGCTCCGTCTTCGGGATCATGCTCCCCGCCGGCATCCCCGTATGGGCCGGGCTGCTGATCCTGATCGCGGCGTTCTGGGTGATCGCGATACCCCTGAAATTCATGCGCCACGCCCTGTATTATGGCGGTCGATACGAGCCCATGTATGCAGGATGGGTGCACCTTTGGAACGCCGTCGCATTCCTGGGGTTCATCGTGCTGCTCGCCTGGTTCGCGCACCGCCATTCCGTCCAGGTGCACGATGCCGTGAGAAACTTCCCCCACGAGGTGCACCGGGCCGTGGATTCCGTCAGGGAATGGTGGGCGAGGCCGTGACCCCAATTCGGTTGAAACGGCGCGGCTCCGCGCCTTTCGTATCGGGCACCCGAACATGAAAGTTCTTCTGATTGCCCTCCTGTCGGCGGCCTCGGCCCCGGCCGGGACCGTCATCGACCATCTCGGCCTGCAGATGTACAGCCTGCGCGTCCAGAGCATGCAGCAGGGATGGCGCGCCGCGCTGGACCAGACCAGGGACCTCGGCTTCAAGTTCATCGAGGGAGGCGGGCCGCCCGGGAACACGACGGCGGAAGCGTACAAGGCCGAGCTGGCAACGCGCGGCCTGAGGCTCGTGAGCGCCGGGTTCTCGTACGAGCAGCTGGCAAAGGACATCGCCGGCGCGGTTGCCCAGGCCAGGGACCTCGGCGTTCAGTACGCCGCCGTCGCATGGATCCCGCACAAGGACACCGATCCGTTCACGGACGACGACGCAAGGAAGGCCGCGGCCGACTTCAACGCCTGGGGAGCCGCCTTCAGGGCCGCGGGAATCACCTTCGCCTACCATCCCCATGGCTACGAGTTCCGCCCCGACGGAAACGGGGGCACTCCCTTCGATGTCCTCGCACGGTCGACGAACCCCGACTTTGTGCACTTCGAGCTGGACGTCTTCTGGGCCACGCACGGCGGCCAGAACCCGGCCGCCCTGCTCGCGAAATACCCGGGCCGATGGAGGCTCATGCACGTGAAGGATATCCGGAAGGGCGCGCCCACCGGGATCTACACCGGGCACGCCCCGGGGACGGACGACGTGCCAGTCGGCACCGGCCAGGTCGACTGGCCCTCCGTGCTCAGGGAGGCCCGCACCGTCGGCGTGGAATGGTACTTCATCGAGGACGAGTCCCCCACCCCCCTGCAGAACATCCCGCAGAGCATCGCCTACCTGAAGTCGCTCGGCCTCTGAAATGCGGCCCGCCGGGAATCGGCCGCGGGCGTCAGGCGCGCGACCCGCCCCTCGGCTTCCACTCGGCAGTGACCACCGAGGTGATGCCGCCGCGGCCCTTCCAGTCCGAGATGACCGTCAGCCTCCGCGGTTTGAGAAGGGACCCGAGGTCGTCGCAGATCTTGTTCGTCACGGCCTCGAAATAGATCCCCTGGTTGCGGAATGCGTGGAAGTAGAGCTTCAGCGACTTGAGCTCGACGCAGGTCCTGCCCGCCACGTAGCGCACGGTGATCGTCCCGAAGTCCGGGTGCCCGGTGACCGGGCAGACCGAGGTGAACTCGTGGTGCGTGTGCTCGATCACGTAGTCGCGCTTCGGCGCGGGGTTGGGGAAGGTGCGGAGGATTCCTGCGTCGGACATGGTGGCAAAACCTCAGGCCCCGGGGCTCCAGCCGAGGATGCGCCTCGAGGCCCAAGGCTCTAATCCGAAACCATCGTACCCCGGGGGATGGTATTGCGAGGCAAAAGGCGCCCCCGGCCGGCTGCGAATCAGCGTTGCGGCCGCCGGCGCACCGCATGGGCCGCCCTCGATCTTCCGGGCGCGCCCTTCCTGACGGCCAAGGCCGCCTTTGCAGCAGCCGCGCCGCCCGCCGGAGCGAGGTTGACCGTGACACTGTCGCGCACATTGGCCTGGTTCACGGACCGGTAGCTGATCGTCAGCGTCCCGGGCTGGCCCGTCATGTCCACGGTGAGGGTGAGATACCCGAAGTCGACGACCGGGGGTGTCACCAGCGTATATTGGCCGATGGTCGTGCCCGCAGCGGGGGCGGCGGTCTGCGGCTGAGTGGCGGCAAATCCCCCGCTCCCCGAGACCACGTAGGGGATCGCCCGGCCCAGACCCGGCACGCTGCGGGAGAACCGCTGGTAAAGGTGCGCGTGCCCGGACAGCACGGCGTCGGGCCAGAGACCGGCGGCCTGGCACGCCTTGTCGATGTCGTTCGCAAGGCCGACCGTTCCGCCGTGCAGGCTGTCCACCGAGGCCGGGGGGTGATGCACCGCGAGGAGGACCGCCTGCTGGCCGGCATCGCGCGCGGGCTTCAGCCGGGTCAGTTCAGCCTGGAGGAACGTCAGCTGGTCGTCGTTCATTGTCGGGTACGCCCCGCTCTCCGAGGAGATCACACCCGGGCCGTCGAGGACGTTGCTGTAGAGGCCGATGATGGAGACGAATGGGGCGTCGAGGGTGAAGTAGACCCCCGGCTGTGTCATCACGCTTCGCATGAGGCCCCCCGCATCCGGCGACGGCCCCGGCACCGCGGCGCAGAAATTGCTCAGGAACGCCTGGAGCGTGGGCACCTGGGGGACATTCGGGCTCGAGCCGAACACCATCCCGTCGTGGTTGCCGGGGATCGCGAAGATCGGCCGGTCATAGCCGCGGAACGGCTCGAAGAACTGGTCGTAATAGTATTGGTCCTCGCCGAAGTTGTAGACGATGTCGCCCAGGTGGAAGAAGAACGCCGGGGCGCCGGCCCCCCCGTTTGCCACGTCAGCAGCCATCGCATCCGCGACGCTTCCCTCGTGCGCGATGGCTGTGCCGGCGGACTGGGTCGCGCTCACCTTTGCGGCGCCGGTATCCCCCACGGCGTGAAATACAATCGTCTTCGCCGACTGGATCTGGGCGATCAGGCCGGGGCCGACCACGTCGGCGAGATCCATCCTTGGCTGCGGCATGCTCGGCGGCGGCACCGGCTGGAGCTGCGTCTGATGCGCCAGATAATAGGGCGAGTTGTAGTAGGCGCTGCTCGTGTTGTTGACCTGGAAGGATGTCTCATCCGTGCCGGGTACCGGGTTCGCGAAGAGTCGCCCGCCCCCGCCGACCAGGTTGGGCGGATTGGCGGGATTGGCAGGTTTGGCGGGTTTTGCAGCTTTCGGAGGACGGGAGGCCTTCTTTTTCATTTGGTGCCTTCTTTCGTGATCTGACCTGCGGCTCATCCCCCAAAGCCAGTGAGCAGCGAGGCGCCGACCGGGCTGCCCCAGCCGGAGCAGCAATCCCAGCCCTTGCCAGCCGAGTAGCCGCCGATGTTGCCGGTGGTGTCGTTGTTTCCCTTCACGATGTCCCTGAAGGCGCCCGAATTGCCCAGCTTGCTGTAAAGCAGCGGGTTAAAGTACCCTACGGGCTTGCCGAGCTTCTGGTTGACCCTTGCGAGCAACCCCGCCCATAGCGGGGCCACAGCGCTAGTGCCTCCGACAACGGCGGGCTTGCCCGCGTAGAATATCTGGTAGCCCGAGACGGGATCGGCGTTCCCGCAGACATCCGGAACGCCGCGGCCGACCGGGTGGCCGGGATTGACCGACGGCGGGACAATGCCGGCCTGCCATGCCGGAAGGGGGTTCATGACGCTGACGCCTCCCCCTCCCCCGGAGCCCTTTCCATCGTTCCACACCACCTCGGCCGCGATCTTGTTGGCGGCGGCCGTCAGCCTCGTGCCGCCGCATCCCAGCGTATAGGGGCTGGACGCCGGGAAGTCGACGTGCGCGTGCCCGTCGCCGACCTGGTCGTTGGAACCGTCGTCGCCGGAGGCGACGCACACCGTCACGCCTATCGCCGCGGCGGCCTGCAGCGATTCATTGACCGCCTGGACCGTCTGCGCCGTCCATTCAAAGCCCTGGATCGGCTCTCCCTCGGCAAACCCCCAGCTGATCGAGATCACCGAGGGCTTGTTGACGCTGTCGTTGATGGCCGCCGTCAGGACGTCCACCCAGCCCCGCTCCGTGAACGGGGCGAAATAGACGACGATCTTCGCGCCGGGCGCAACAGAGCCCACGACCTCGATGTCGAGCGCCACCTCGCCGTCGGAGTCTGGATCCTTCCCGGGGCCGTTGCTCACGCCGTCAACCGACACGCTCGTGATCGACGGCTCCGCGATCCCCAGGTTCTTGAAATACGTGGCCAGATCGGACGCGCTGTAGCCGCCGCCAAACTCTATCAGCGCGATGCACTCGCCGGTGCCGTCGAGGCCCGCCGGAAAATTATAGAGCTGGGCGACCTGCGGGGCCGTGAAGGTGGCCGCGCCCCTTGCAAGCGCCTCGCTGTGCTCCGCGGCCATTGAAACGTGCGGCCGCGCCTGGCGGCGGTTGTCCAGCCCGAACACGCCCTTCACGACCTGGACCAGATCCGCGGGCATGTGGATTCTCCCGATGCGCCCGCGGTAATTCCCGTCCGCATGCTCGTATTCCATCAGCTTCACGTCGAACGCGGCGCTGAGCGCCCTGACCGTGCCGGCCAGCTTGACGTGCCGCTCCGCGGGATTCACCGAGACGACATCAAGCCCGTTCTTCTCCGCAAACCTCCTGACCTTGGCCAGGTCCGCAGGAGCCGCCCCATAGGCCTTGGCGAGTTCCTCGCGGCTCAGGTAGCGCCGCTTGAGGGGCATGAGCGCCCCGATCTTTTCCGGCGAGGGCAGTTTGCGGCCGCTCGAGCGGACCCGCACGGTGATCTCGACGCGCTCCTCGGGATTGGACGGGCCGATGAGGCGGGATCCAGACCGAAGCGCGCGCTCGCTTCCGGCGATGGGGTTCAATTTCTTGTCTTTTGCAGGCATTTTCAGGTCCTTTTTTGGGGTTCTGTTGTTTTCGTCAAACTTGGATCGCGGTCAGGCAAAATGGCCGCTGAGGAATTGGATGCAACGGCCTTCGATGAAAAGGAACCAAAAGAATACGTAAAATCATGTATAAGTCTGGATTCTGATGCGCATTCTCAAGCTCCCGCGGAAAACTTGTCAAAATGTTGCAGATAATTCTCAATGGAAGCATTTTACGACTCTCGGAAGCCACCAGCATCTTGAACTTTGACCGATGCAGGGGGATCATTTCGAAGGCAGCTGGCGGAGGATGCCCCGCGGCGCCGACAAGGCTCGCGCGGCGGGGAGGCCCCCAATAGCTTCCGGCCTTCATGCGGCTTCGATGGACACTCCTGCTGGTGGGCGGAGTCCTGACGGCGGGCGCGGACCCGCCGACACCCACGCCGCCTGCAAACACCGACGAGCTCTACAAGCTCGGGCAGCAGCTCTTCGACCAGTACGCCCCGCCCGAGGTCAAGGAGCAGTATGAGTTCCCCTCGATGGAGCAGTGGGACGCGTTTGCCGCGAGGCTGCAGCATGCGCTGGAGAACAACTCGCTTGAGGAGCTCGCGGCCTACGAGCCCGAGGCCCGTTCCGCGCTCGTCGCCCTGCGCACCATTCCCGGTTACGGCGACTATGCCGACTGGCTTGAGCTGCGCATCGACGAGATTGAGGCCGCCAGGCAGGCGGTGGCGCAGCAGCGCCCCACCTCGCCCGCGGCGCCTCAGATCCGCCGTCCGGGGCCTGAGATTCCGCTCTATGACATCTGGCTGGCCCGCGAACGCGCCCGGCCGGTGCCGCCGGGCGCTGCCGAGCTGATGCCGCGGCTGCGCAAGGCATTCGCCGCCGAGGGGGTGCCATCCGAGCTGGCGTGGCTCGCCGAGGCGGAATCGGGCCTTAACCCCTCGGCGCGGAGCCCTGCCGGGGCCACCGGGCTGTTCCAGCTCATGCCCGGCACGGCGCACAACCTCGGCCTGGGCACGTTCCTGCCGGACGAGCGGACCGATCCGGAAAGGTCCGCCCGCGCCGCCGCCGGCTACCTGCGCACCCTGTACGATCGGTTCGGCAGCTGGCCGCTCGCGCTCGCCGCCTACAACGCGGGCGAGGGGCGAGTGAGCCGAGAGCTTGCCTCGCGCCGCGCGAGTGATTTCGCCGGCGTGGCGTCGGCCCTGCCGTCGCAGACGCGCATGTATGTCCCCAAGGTCTGCGCTCTTGTCGCCGTTCGGACCGGCGTGGAGCCCGACGCACTGCCTCCGCCCCGGGCCTGAGGAGCGCCGATGGAAAGAGCGGCGCCAAGGGTTCCCGGCCACACCCTGAACGCACCGGGCCGGGGCCGGCCAGGTTTTCAGGAGTTTCTCCCGCGGACGATCCGGGACGCGCCCCGCCGGAACGGATGCGTGTTCCCCGTGCCGTCGGGCCAGTAGGCCTCGATCGATGCCGGCGAGGCCGCCGGCGGGATCAAAACTCGAGCGGGACGCGCACCACGACGCCACCCATGACCTCGCCCACCTGATAGCGCTGCGGCGTCGATGCCGATCTACGATTGTGGCAGTCAATGCAGGCCGCGACCGCCGGCATGTCCGGATAGACTGCCGTAAGGTATCGCCGGCCGCCCAGCATCTCCTGGCCATAGTAGTTCTGGGTGGGGTGGCTGGTGACGAAGGCCAGCCCGCGCTGCTCCAGCTCGGTCTGGGGTCCGTTTCGCGGATTGATCGGACGAAGGGAGCGCAGGGCATAGCTGAACTCGGCCCCTTTGCTCTGAATCGACTCGGCGGCGCGTCGAACCATCTCGCACGGCACCGGCCACGGTTCAACCGGCTTGCCGCCAGCGGAGGCGCTCGGTGAGGGTGCGTTCCCGGCCCGCCGCGCGATGTACTCCCGGCAGTACATCTCCCGGTCCGCCGCGATGGCGAGGTGCAGGGAGTCTGCCTGATCCTGCGGGCTGATGGCCCCGTTGGACGGCGGGGGCAGCGCCGGGGTGTCGCCCGGGTTCGTCGCCGAGTCCGAGCCGGCGCCCAGTGTGCACAGGGCGAGGAAGGTCAGCAGGGCGCCAATAGGCACTGCGGTCGGCATCGCGACCCGATTTCGAGTCTTCATGATTTTTTCTCAGATGGGGAAATGGGAACGAACCGGCCTTGCCGGAAGGCCAGCACCTGCAGCGCGTCCGTTCGGTTGCCGGAACCGTCGAAATGGAGGACGCCGGTGACGCCCGCGGTGGGGAGGCCAAGGGGAAATTGGCGGTAGCCGGCGCCATCCCCGGCGCGACGCAGGGTTTCAATCAGCACCCGCGCGGCATCATACGCCGCCGCCGCGCTGAAGTCCGGCATGGCGTCATATTTCTGCCGATACCGCCTTTCGAACTCGTCCGCTCGCGCGCGGAGACCGGCGTCCGCCCGAAACTCAGCCACCAGCACTCCGTTTGCGGCGGCGCCCGCGGCGGCGGCGAATGCCGGCGAATCAAGCGGGCTCGGGCCGGCCAGACGACCGCCAAAGCCCTCGGCCCGCAATTCCGCGGCAACCGTACCGGCCTGCGAAGGCGGCAGCCACAGGAGCACACCATCCGGAGCTGCCGCGACGATCGGGTGAACCATTGAAGCAAGGTCCGTCTTCGGTTCGCCGCCATCCACGATCCGGTCCAGCCGGGCTGCGGTCAAGCGGGCTGTGGTCAAGCGGGCTGCCGCTTCAAGATCGCGGCGGACCGCGCGCCCCGGCTGCCCCGCCGGGACTACCGCCCACCAGTGAGCGGGGGGGCGGCCCGGCTGCTGCGCCGCGGCCAACAGGGCCTCGGCCTCCTGGTCGGTGCGCGGAACCACGCGCACGACCCAAGGGACGCCGGTCTTCGTGACCGACGAGTCGGAGCAGACGCTGGCCACGGGCACCCGTGTGCGGCCGGAGACTTGCAGGATGAGATGGCTGGCGGCGCCGTCGGAAGGGGTGATGATCGCTTCCACGTGGCGGTTGCTGACCAGCTCCACCGCATCGTTGCCGGCGGATCCCCACTGGCCGTCCTCGCTGCGCACTTCCAGTCCGACCGGCGCGTGGCCGGCTCCGTTCTCCTCGGCGACGGCCAGCTGCGCGCCACGCAACAGACTGACCGCATCCGGTTCGGACGGCGGCGCGACAAGCCCCAGCGTCACCTGGGGGGCCCCAGCGTCGGCGGCAAACGGGGCGAGCATCAGCCAGGCGAGCACGCAGCGCAATCCGGCTGGCATGGACGTCTGCGGGCTACAGATGCTCAGCGACCGGGGGCTTGAACTCCGGCTGCGGCTCGAAGACGCGGCGCCCATGGTCAAACCGCACCAACCGCACCGGCGCGATGTTCGTACCGGTGCCGTCGAACTGCATCCAGCCGGTGACGCCTTGATAATAGTCCAGGTTGCACACCTGGTCCCGAATTCGCCAGCGATTCGGGCCCGCGCTTTGAATGGCATGGAGCATAATCTGGGCGCCGTCGTAGGCATAGGCCGCATAGGCGTCGGGCTCATGGCCCCAACGCTTCCGGAAATGATCCGCGAATTCAACCCAGAGGGGGTCTCTGCGCTCGGGATCGAAGAAGTAGGAGATCATCGTGCCATCCGCCGCATCACCGGCGGTCTGCAGGAAGCGATCGTCCATCAGATGGTCCGTGCCGAAGAACCGGGCCTGGACGCCCTCCTTGCGAAACTGCCGGGCAAAGCGGCCGATGTCGCCCGGCTCGCCGACGAAGAAGATCGCGTCCGGCTGTGCGTCCTTGATCGCAGCGAGCTGGTGGGGGATGTCGGCGTTCCCGGGAGTGAAGAGCAGTTCCTGCACGGCAGGGCAGCCCAGCCGGCGGGCGAAGTTCATGAACGTGTGGACCCCGAGACGTCCGAACCGGTCGCTCGCGCGCAGGACGGCGATGCGCTTGCAGCCGAACCGGTTCACGATCAGATCGGCCAGCTTGGCCTCCTCCAGCCGGTGATCCGGAAGGACCCGGATAAGCCAGGGAATGTTCGTCTCGGTCAGGGTCGGGTCCGGGTCCGAGGTGTTGACCATGACAACCTCGGTCTTGAGGGTGACGCGCAGCGCGACATGGGCTTCGGCTCCGTCGATCGTGCCCAGGAATCCGAGCACGCCCAGATCGGCAAACTCCGCCGCGAGATTGCCGGAGCCGCCCCATTGGGCGACGCCTTCCCGTTCCACGAGTTCGAAGGGGAGCTGGCCTGGCTGGCGTGCCTGGTTCGCCTCTTCGACCGCCAGAACGATGCCCTCGCGCGTGTGCACGCTGCGGTCCCAGTTGGGGCCGTATTTGGGGGCATCGAGCAGGCCGATCTTGAGCGATTTCAGGTCGCGTGGAGGCGGGTAATCCCGGCCCGGACCGCGGAACGGCAGGCGGGTGACAAAGAATCGTTCGTAGGGCTCGATATTGCGATACGGCCAGAACTCCTTCGGCAATCCGGCGTAGTAGGGGTACCGTTCGCCCGGTGCGCCGTAGATGAAACGGGACGCCACCGCCGGGGCGGCCGACAGCGATTGGGCTTCCGCAGGCGCCTCAGGCGGGGCGGCGCCGGTTCCTCCTCCGGCGGCAGCGGCGGGAGCCGCTCCGGTGGGCGCGGCGGCGGCAAGAGCCGTCAGACACAATCCGATGATCTTCATGGGAGCCTCCTCTGGTGCAGGGACGGGCCTAGGGATCCGACGCAACGGTCGGTGAATCGGTCGGCGCGGCGAAGATGCCGTGGCTCAGGCCATTGGAGGTGGCAAACCAGGCCTCGTGGTCATCGGCCCAGACGGCCAACACGAAGCCATTCGCCAGCGCTGTCGCCATGGTGCGCGTCTGGGGTTCCTCGCCGGGCCGATAGGTCCGGACCACACCCCGGCCGTTGTCATCGACGAGATAGTTGACCCAGTGGGTGCCGTCGGTGACGGATACGCCGCGGTCGGTGGCGACCCAGGCTACGCGGCCGCGGGCGAAGACGGTGTTTATGAAATTGGAGACCAAAGGCGTCTTGTCCTGGACCCATGTCCGCCACGTCGCCTCCTTCGTGTCATACCGGGCGAGCCCGAAGTAGGTGGCCTGCCAGAGTATGCCGTCCCCGTAGGCGACCCAGGACGTGATGTCAGCGATGGGTCCGCTGTCGGGCGTCAGCTGGAACTGAAAATCGCCGTCGGGATCGCGATAGGCCTTGAAGCTTCCGGTCCGGGGATCGTGCTCCACAATGCCGCCAGCCCAGACACCGATGTAGACCACCCCGTCGCCCGGGGCGATCGCGTAGCACCAGGGCTCTTCCATGTCCGCGTTGTTATGGTCGTAGAGGCTCCAGGACTTGGTCCTTATATGGTACGCTCCGGCGCCGGCGGGGGTCGCCGCCCAGACGGTGTCGTCGATGACCGCCACCCCATACACCACGTTGTTGGGCAGGCCGCTGTTGGTTTGCGTGAAGACGGTGAACTTCCCGCCGCTGAAGCGGGTCAGTCCCTGCATGGTCGCGAGCCATAGGTCGCCGGTGCGGGGGTCCTCAGCCATGCTCAGCACCACCGGATGGCTCAGCCCGTCCTCCGGTCCGTAGCGGCGGAACTTGCCGTCAGGCTCGCGCACGCACAGCCCGTTGGTGGTGCCGAGCCACAGCTTGCCGTCGCTGGTCTTCAGGACGCAATGCACCTTGTGGGACGGGAGGCCATCCTTCTCGCCGAAGTTCTCGAACCGCGCCACGAGGGGGAACGGGAGCGGCGCTCCCTCCGCGCGCGCCGTCTCGGCCCGCCCGGAGGCGCCGACCCCGGGGAGGAGCGAGAAGATGAGCGCAACACCCGCGATGGCGCGGACTGACGGAGTGGCTTGGGATTTCATGGCGGGCTCCTAGATCGTTTTGAGGTACTCGACCAGATCGTTCAATTGCTCCTTGGACCAGTAGCTGCTGACGCCGTGCAAGTCGTCCTTCTGATAGACGGTCCAGATCTCCTCCAGCGTCCTCGCCCGGCCGTCGTGCAGGTAGGGGCCCATGGCGCCAACCCCAATCAGGTGCGGCGTGTCAAATACGCCCGAAGAATCGCGGGCCCCTTGCGTGCCGACCGATGTGAGCAGCCGATCCGTGAACAGCGGGGGCCGATGGCAGGTCTGGCATTGGAGCGCCCGGGGAATCGGCGTGCCGTCGGTGCGCTGCGTCGCGAAGAAGAGCTTGCGCCCGCGTTCCTCCGCGGGCGTGAGCGGCTGGCCCACCCTGCTCCACGGGATCGTGCGCGTCGGCGGGAGATGCTTGATGAACGTCGCCAGCTGGTCCAGCTGCGGCTGGGGGATCGGGTCGGTCCGCATCAGCACCCGCGCGAACCGCGGGCCATCCTGGTACTGCAGCGTCGGGTTCTTCCCGTTCCACTTGAACGGTTCCGTGCCGGCCACGCCGCACAGGCTGCGGTTGGCCAGCAGATTGTCGCCAACCCCTGCGCCGTCGAAGTCATAGGAGAGTCCGTCCATTCGGCCGTCCGGGTGGCACGAGCGGCAGGAAAACTGCCCTTGGAACGTGTAGCGCGCCCGCGTGAAGACCCGCTCGCCCAGGCGGACGGGGTCGTTTGGGCCGCCGTCGCCCAGCACGATCCGGCCAACCGGCCTGAGGCTGGCCGTGTCCACGACGAGCACCCGGTCCTCGAGTCGCTCGGCCACGAACAACCGGCGGCCGTCCGGGGAGAGCGCCAGATGCTGGGGGTTGCAGCCGGTCGGAATCCGGGCGACGACGTACCGGTAGGACAGCGCCATGTTCTCGATGGCGTCGTTCCGCTCCGCTTCATCGGCATGGGTCAGCCACGCGCCCAACCGGTCGAGGTCGAGGACCGTGACCACGTCGGAGCCCCCGGACGCCACGTAGGCCCGCATCCCGTCGGGGCTGGCCACGACGCCCGAGGGATCGGGAAAATAGGCGTTCGCCTCATCGAGCGGGACCTGCGTCACCTCGCCGTCCTTTCGGGAGATCGCCACGCCGGTGGACATGACCCACCCGTCCTTCACCTGTGTGATCGGGACCAGGTTGCGCACCCTGATCATCGAATTCAGCGTCCACCCCCGCGAGGGCACCTCGGCGATGCCCTCAGCCAGATGGGCCGAATGAAGCTCCAACCGGTCGAGGACGTGTCCATTGGCCGGGTCGAGGACCGTCACCTCGGAGGCTGGCTGGCTCAGGATCTGGTCGTGGACCGCCAGTCGATTGGCAATGTATACGCGCCCGCCGTCGCCGGACACCGCGGCAGTGTACGGTTCACGGCCCGCAGCCGTCCGGACCAATTCGCGCAGCGGCGAGACCGAAAGCACCGAGATGTCGTCGCTGCCGGAGTTGGGGACTATCAGCCGCTCCCCGGCCGGAGTCTGGCAATACGCGACGTCGGTCGGACGGATGCCCACCTCGACGCTGGCCTGCTCCGTCAAGTCGAGCGTATCGAGCACCGCGACCCGGTCGTGATGCCGACAAGCCACAAACAGCCGCTTGCCCGCCGCATCCAGCGCCAAGCCGAACGGCCCTCCCGGGACCTTCGCCCGGCGCGTCACGGAGAGCGAAGCCACGTCGGCCTCGGCGACCTCGTCCCTGTCATCCAAGGCGATGAACAACGTCCTGCCGTCCGGGGACACCGCGATTCCGCCGGGAGCGTCATGGTGCCGGCGGGCCTTAGCCCATGGCAGCGTGTCCAGGCCGCGTTGGTGGCAATGGACGCAGGAGACAAAGCCGAGATGGGGCAGGCCCGACATCCGGCGCTCGTGGACGAGCACCAAGGAGCGCCCGACCGTGGCGGCCCCTGCTACCGCCAGCACCAGCGGCGTAGCGAGCAGGATGACTCGTTTCAGCTTCATGGGGCGGCGGCGCGGGGCGCGGTCGTCTGGTCGGTGAAGTCCAGATGCGCCGGCCCGTGCATCGTTGCCAGCGGACGGTTGTTTCGGGGCGCATGGTTGCGCGCCTCGTGGCAGCCGACGCATGCACGGTTCTCTCCGGGCCGGAGCCAGAAGAACGCCGGCTGATGCCGGAGCACATGTCCCTGGGCGTCGAGCGTGTCGAGGCCCAGGGGCACGTCCGCGGGAAGCTGCACGATCACGGAGCCGTCGGGATACACCGGCACCTTCCCCACGGCGCGCTGTTGCCCTGAACCCGCCAACGCAAAAACCCTAAGCTCAGCGGCGGGAGCCGGGTTCCGGTCGGCGGCGGGATCGGTGCTGTCGTTGACGTTGAGGCACAGCAGGGTGCCGTGGTGCGCTCCCGGCATAACGGCGGAAGTGTGTCCGGCGGGTTCGGCGCGCGCTGCGACCGGGGCGGCTTCGATGCTGTCCCATTGCGGATCGTCAAAGAGCGGGGCGCCGATCGCGGTGGCGTCAGCCGCGACCCGAAAGACCGCCGCGTTGCCCATCATCGAACGCCCGACCCAGCCGCTCGTTTCGACACAGGCGAGGACGTCGCCCCCCGGAATCGGCTCCACCGAGCGGCAACCGACGCTCCGGAATGCGAACAGGCTGCTTCGCGTGGCGAACGGAGCGGCTGAACTCACGCACTCCGCCCAGCCCATCGGCTCCGACCCCTCCGTGCGCGCGGCGAGGAAGGCGATCCGGCCGTCGCCCAGCTCACGCGGGCGCCGGACAACGCCCGCGCCGTCATCCTGGCAGGCATAGGCGGTGACCTCGGTGCCGTCGTTGTTGATCGTGAAAAGGCACAAATGCCGCGGAAAGCGCCTGGCGTCACGGGCCTCGGCGGTCACGAAGAGGACCCGTCCATCGCGCAGGACGGTTGCTCCGACGGCGCTGTCCGGGCCGAATGTGAGCCGGCGGGGCGCCTGGCCCGGCAACTGCCCGTAGATCGCGACCGGCGTCGGGGAGGTCCATAGCCGGCCAGCCTTGGGAACGGGCGAGCTGAAGACCAGCTCTTCATGGGCCGCGACGGCGGGATCCATCGCCCCGCCCGGCATCCGGGTCACGGGCTGGGGTCGGCCGCCGCCCGAATCGACCTTGTAGACCTGCCAGTCCGCTCCGTCCGAGCTCTTGCCGGCGAAATAGACCCAGCGGCCGTCCCAGGAAACGCAGGGATCGCCTGCGGAGACCAGTCCCTGGGAAAGCTCACGAACCGTGTCCGTGCGAAACGGAGGGACCAACAGGACCACCCGGCTTCCCGGCGGATACCGGACATCCAACACCGTGGCCGCTGGGGGAGGCGGGACGCCAATGGGTGCTTGGGTCAGGACGACGGAGCCTTCCGGCGCCTCCGGGCTGCAGCCCGCCAGCACGAGTGCCGCCGCTCCAAACAGTATGCTCGTGCGCGAACTCACCGTGTCTTGGGCTCGGTCACCTTAAGGATCTGGTCGACCCGGACGTCGGTCAGCGTCTGCACCGTGCCGCTGGGCCACTTGATCTGGATCCGCTGCACGATAGGCGCCTTGCCGAGCCCGAAGTGGACCCGCGGGTCCCCCTGGCTGAGGAAGGCGGAGGGGCAGCGGCATTCCTGGACGTAGGTCTTCCCGCCGGCCGTCAGCTCTATCCACGATCCCCAGCCGGCCGGGTTGCTCTTGGTTCCGCGGAGCGACAGGGTGATCCAGTGGTTGCCGGAGCGGTCGCGGTTGTGAAGCAGGACCGGCCGATCCCCCATGAGGCCCACCAGCAGGTCCATCCGGCCGTCGTTGTCGTAATCCAGGACGACGCTCGAGCGCGCCCGGACCGGCGTCCGGAAATAGGCGCCACCCTTGTCCACAGCATTTCGGAAATTGCCCTGGCCGTCGTTCTCCAGCAGCAGGCTCTGCCAGCCCACCATCCGGAAGGGGTCCCCGTTGGCGATGAAGACGTCCAGCTTCCCGGCGTTGTCGAAATCGATGAAGTTGCATCCCCACCCGACATACTGCGCCGTCAGCACGCCGAGCCCCGAGGCCATCATGCGGTCGACGACATCGCCCTGCTCCGTGCCCATGTACAGCGAGCCATATCCCAGGCGCGAGACCAGGATGTCCGGAATCCCGTCGCCGTTGCAGTCGCCGATTGCGGCGGTCATCGAGCCGGCCGCCTCGCCCAGGGCGTTGAACGCGACGCCCCGCTGCATGGCCTCGTCGTGGAAATGCCCGTGGCCGTCGTTGATGAGCAGCATGTTCGGTGTCGCGTCGTTGCAGAGGTAGAGGTCCTCATGGCCGTCCCGGTTGTAGTCCAGCGCATGCACGGACATGGTCCGATGTGGCGGCAGGGCCCAGATGCCCGCCGACTCGCTTGCGTTGGTGAAGGTCCCGTCGCCGTTGTTGATGTACAGCACGTCCCGCTCCGGCTTATATGCCAGCGGGCCGGGATAGCTCGTCGGGTTGTAGTAGAGGTGATAATCCGGGTCGTAGCTGAGGTAGTTGGCCACGTACAGGTCCAGCCTGCCGCTGTTGTTGACATCCAGCCAGGTGGCGCCGATGCCCGTTCCCACGCTGCCCACCCCGGCCTTGTCGGTCACGTCGGTGAACGTGCCGTCCCCATTGTTGTGGTAGAGGATGTTCTTGCCGCCGGCGTTGACCACATAGAGGTCCGTCCAGCCGTCGCCGTCGTAATCGCCCGCCGCGGCCGCGATACCGAACCCCGCGCCGCCCACTCCGGCCTTCTCCGTCACGTCGGTGAACGTGCCGTCCCCATTGTTGTGGAAGAGCCGGTTGGGCTGGCGCCGGGTTCCCGGCGCCTCGTGGGTCACACGCGCCAGCGGCCCCGGATTGACGAAGTAGAGATCCATGTACCCATCGTTGTCGTAGTCGAAGACAACTACGCCCGAGCCATTGGATTCCAGGATGTTGGAGATGCGGTCGTCGCAGAACTGCTGGACGAAATCGATCCGCGCCTTGGCGGTGGCATCCTCGAATAGGTCATTGGGGCCGGCTGGGATCGGAGGGGTGACGGAGAAGGATGGCGGCCGTGCAGCTTCGGCCGCCGGCTCGTACGACTTTGGCTTGCATGCCGCCAGCGGCATCGCGAGCAGGAGCAGCAGCACGAGGCGCCCGCGGGCCTTGAATCCGCCATCCTTTCTAGTCGGTTTCATAAATAAGCGCAAAGGTCGGGACCCACTGAACCGGGCGACGAAACGGGCCCGCGCACTCCCGACGACCTCAAACCACTCGGCAACGAAGCTGATGCCCCGGTCCCCGATGTGATTGCTGCCGCTTGGTCCGCCGCGTTCCAGTTGGTCGTTCGGTCTGCCGTGCAGGACATCTTGGGTATGATCCTTGTTGCCAACTTGATATCCAGATTACCAGTAAGGCGTGGCGGATTGACCGAACTGAGGGGCGAATAGTTGTTCGGCCTTGGCCGGAAGCGCCGGCGACGCGCAGGCTCCGGGTCGCCGGCCCGGCCTCCACCGGGGCCGGCGAACGGGCGCCGCTCAATGTTCCGGCGCGACCAGCCGGACGGTCGTCGGGATCATGCCCCCCCAGTCGGGGCCCGCCGTCGTCGCTCCGGACGGCCACCTGACGCGCACGCGCCGCAGCGGATTCCCATCCGTGGAGCCGAAGAACAGGGCCGCGGTCGACTGGCTGTAGTAGCCCGAGCCGGCGCAGACCTCGCCGGCCTGGGTCGTGCCGTCGGCGTACTCCGCCGTGACGCGCGCCCCCACCGCCTGCGGGTTGCCCGGCTGCCCCTGCAGGACAACGCGGAGGGAATGCCGGCCCGCGACGCCCCGGTTGTGAAACGCAAGCGTCGCCCCGCCGTTCCGCGAGACCAGGAAGTCCGGCCAGCCGTCGTTGCCGAGGTCGAGGACCGCGAGCGCCTTGGCATCGCCGGGCACCACCAGCCCGCTCTCGATCGGCGGCACCGGCGTGAAATTGCCGTGGCCGTCCCCGCGCAGCAGCTGGCTCAAGCCGCCGTCGAAACGTCCTATCGCCGGCGCCGGCGCGTAGGAGTTCTGCACGACGTAGATATCGGCGTGCCCGTCGCCGTCGAAATCGCCGGCCACGAGGCCATCTGCGGGGGCGATCTGCGCGATGCGCGGCAGGGGCTCGAAGCGATACCGGCCGTCCGGCTGGCTTAGGAACACGCCGCTGCGCAGCTCCGTGGCCTCCAGGCGCGCCGCCGCGGCCAGCCGGTCTGCCCCCAGGATCTCCGGCAGCGTCGCGCGGGCGTAATCGTTGTTCGATCGGTAGCGCCGGAGCACAGAGGGAATCGCGGCGCCGAGGTCCGTGCGGCTGCGCCACGGATACAGCTGGCCGTTCTCGTAATACGCCTCGACGATCTCGTTGGATCCGCGACCGGCAAAATCACCGGAGAAAACCAGGGCGGGACGCTCCGGATCGGCGCGGTACTGCGTGTTCAGGCCCACGTTTCCCACCACGTAGTCGGGGCGCCCGTCGCCGTTGAAGTCCGCCGTCGCGATCGACCGCCACCAGCCCTTCCCCGCCGAGGCGAAGCCCGCCTTCTCCGTCCAGTCCTCGAACTTCTTCCCGCCGGCGTTGTGGAAATACTTCACCTGGCCCCATTCGAGCGTCAGCAGCAGGTCCGGCCAGCCGTCACCGTCGACGTCGCTCCAGAGTGCCGACGTGACCATGCCGACGTGGCGCAGCATCGGCGCCACGGCATCGGTGACGTCCACGAACCTTCCCCCGCGGTTTGCCAGCAGCACGCTCTGCGGTGCCGCCGGGTAGAGTCCGGGCGAAACCCTCCCCCCGATGAACAGGCCGAGCCGTCCGCTGTGGTCGAAGTCGGCGGCGCAGACCGCGCCGGCGCTGATCGAAAGCGGCGGGAGCGCGCCATCCGGAGCCGGTCGGAAATGTCCGTGCCCGTCATTCAGGAACAGGCGTGGCTGGTACTCGGGCGCGCCCGCGGGCTGGCTGGCCCCGCCGGCCGTCACCAGCAGGTCCGCCCGGCCTTCGCCGGTGGCGTCGAACAGGAGCAGCGGCCCGTCATCCACGTCGGGCGGCGCCGCCAGCGCCGGCGAAGCCGCGGGCGCCCATGTATCCGCGCCCTGCGCCAGGAGGACCCGAAGGGCCTCCCGCGTGGTCCCTCCGATGCACACTCCGTCGCGCCCGCTGCCGTCGAGGTCGCCCACGGCGACCGCGGGTCCGCGGCGGTTGAACCCCGCCGGGAGCAGCCGCTGGTCGAGGAACTCGTCGTAGGAGTCCTCCGGCGCCGTCCAGGAGAGATTGGCGGCCTTGCTCGTTTCCGTGAACTGGGGCTCCGGCCGCGGCGGCTCCGGAGCCGCCGGCGGCGGCGCCGAGGGCTCGGTGATGATGAACCGCCGGTCAGCGGGAAGGTTCTCGAACGTCTGCACCGCGTCGCTCGGCCACCGCACGGTGAGCCGCCGGATCACCGCATCCTCGCCCAGGCCGAAATGAACGATCGGCTCGCTGCTCGACATGAACCCGCGCCCGAGCGTCAGCGTCCGGACCTGGGTGCCCGCCGCGCTTTCGAGCGTCACCTTCGCCCCGACGCCGAACCGGTTGGACCGGGTGCCGCGCAGCGCGCAGATGACCCGGTGCCCGGTGCCGCAGTCGTTGCGCAGCAGCGTCACCCCCCCCTGGTAGTTGCTGTACACCAGGTCCATGTTGCCGTCGCCGTTGAGGTCGCCGAAGGCCGCCCCGAAGCTCACCCCCTTCTGGTCCAGCCCCCAGGCGCTCGAGACGTTCTCGAAGCGCAGTCCGCCCAGGTTGCGAAACGCGAAGTGCGTCTCGGCGAAGACCGGGCTGTTCCGCACGATCTGCCCGGCGACGAGCTCGCTGCCGGCCATGGTCCGGCGCGCGATCAGGTCCCGGTTGTGGATCTCCCGGTACATCCCGTTCGTGACAAACAGGTCGAGCCGCCCGGCGTTGTCCAGGTCCTCCCAGAGCGGCGACCAGGTCCAGTCGGTCGCGTCCAGCCCGGCGAGGTGCGCCACCTCCAGGCACCGGCCGGTCCCGGTGTTCAGATAGAGGGCGTTGCAGGGAAACTGGCGGACTTCCTCAGAGCCCTCCTCGGGCACGCGCATCCGCGCCCGTGTTTCCGCCATCGCGCGCTGGTCTTCGACGTGGTCGGTCGCCGCCATGTCCGCGACGAAAAGGCCGAGCCGGCCGTCGTTGTTCACGTCGCAGAGGTCCGAGCCCATCGACGAATAGGGCGTGTGCGGCACCACGTGGGCGACGACATCCGTGAACGTGCCGTCGCGGTTGTTGCGGTAAAGCGCATCGGGGACCGCGAAGTCGTTCGCGACGTACAGGTCCGGCCAGCCGTCGTCATCGAAGTCCCACCATACCGCCGAGTTCCCGTGCGCCCTCCCCGGGGCGACACCGGCGCGGTCCGTCACGTCGGTGAACGTGCCGTTGCGGTTGTTGTGGAAGAGATAGTCCCGCTGACCCTCCGGATGGGCCGCCGCATCGAGAATATTGGTCTGGATGAAGACATCGAGCCAGCCGTCGCGATCGTAGTCGTAGAAGTAGGCCATGACGCTGCCATCCGTCACGTCGAGCCCGTACGCGTGCGCCTCCTCCTTGAACGTGCCGTCGCCCTGGTTGATGTAGAGCAGGTTCGGCGCATTGAACCGGCAGACGTAGATGTCCAGCAGCCCGTCGTTGTTAACGTCGACGAAAGTCGCGCCCTGCTTCCAGATCCGGGCCGCCGCGCCGTGGTCGCCGACGCCGGCCTTTTCCGTGACGTCCTCGAACTTCCAGTTGCCGAGGTTGTGGAAGAGCCGGCAGCTCCCGGTCTTGCTCACGACAAAGATGTCCGGAAGGCCGTCGTTGTCGTAGTCGCCGATGGCAATGCCGGTGCCGACCGCCCCGATATCGAACTCGCGCAAAAGCCGGCCCCACATCTCCGGGTCGTCGTACCTGTTCTCGGTGCGCAGGCCGCTTTCCTCGGGCGGGATGATCGTGAATAGGGTCTTGCCGCGCGGGGCGGGTCGCGGGGAGAGCGGCTGCTCCTCGATGCCCCCGCCGGACGCCGGGGCCGGTTCGGCCATGGCCCGGATCCCGGCGCCGAATGCGAGCGTCGCAAGGACGCCGGCAAGCGCCGCACGGGAGCGAGTCCCCTGCCGCACCCGGCCGGGCCCGGGGATACGTGTCGTTCCTTGCATAGCGCCTCAGGGAGCCTGGCGCACCTTGCCGCCCGGGCTTACCACGACCGGGCCGACCCAGCGGGTGTCGTACGCCCTGATCCAGGAATCGTCAATCTGGCCGGGCCTCGTCTCTTGCCCGTAGGCCTGGTCGTCCATCCCCTGGAACGGCAATGGCCCGAGCTGCCAGCCGTGCCCCACGTGGAAGTCGGCGTCCTTGTCCCATCCGACCACGTGGAGGAAGAAGTCGCGCGTCATGCCCGGCGCGGGCGGCGGAAGCCGCGTGGCGTCGAATGACAACGCCAGTTCGTCGCCGCCGTTGAGCAGCACCAGCTGGTCGTCGCGCCGCGCCACGAGATCGCCCACCGCCCCGTAGCGAGTGAACCAGCCGGACGGCGTCCGGTCCCAGGGTGGCGTCGGCGAGACTTCCGCGTAGACCGGCGTGAGGGGAAGCGACGGCGGCAGGTCGGCGTAGCGGCTGTAGCCGCGCCAGTGCAGATCCGCGCGTTCGGGTTGCAGGTTGTAGTCGCGCGTGTCCGCCGCCCCGGCCTTTTCGCACAGCAGCGCGCAATCCCAGCAGATCTCGAAGGCCGTGGACAGCCGGAGCCGCAGCGTCCCGGCGGGCAGCTTGTTCTCCAGGTCGACGAGGATGGTCTTGGTTTTGCCGGCGGGCGTCCCCACGTCGACGTCCACCCTTCGCCAGGTTCCGTCCGCAAGCTCGGCGTCGAGCACGGGGAATGGGAAAGGCAGCGTCGGATCCAGCGACGCGGCGATGTTTGCCATCCCGCCGCCGAAATGGAGCCATCCCGTCAGCGCCAGCACCAGCGGGCGCTCCAGCGGCAGCGGGCCGAAATCGAGCGTGACAGAATACGGCTCGGCCAGCCCGCGCAGCTGCGGCCGGCGCAGCCGCACCGGGGGGACCATCTGGTTGTCGACCTGGGCCAGCGCCGCCGTGACGTCGAGGCCGTCGCTGCGCACCGCATGCCGGGGCGCGGCGAGCGGGCGCAGCGTCCAGAGCTCGTGCGGCGGGAACGGCGGGGCGGCGTGCATCTTGCTCGTCGGGCAGACAACCGTGCCGCGCGGGTGGTCGACGGCGATGAGCCGGGCCTCGTCCAGATAAAGCACCTCGCGCAGCTCGTCGGTGATGCGGATCTCGTAGGCGCCGTTCCGCGGCGGGAACCTCGCCTCGTCGCCGAGCGCCAGCAGCTCCTCCGGGTCGGCCGGGGTGTACCGCTGCTCATTCTGCGGCAGCCCGAGCGGGGCCGCGCCGAGGATGTCCGTCACGAACGCGAAACCATTCCCGTCCCACGCGTACAGATACGGACAGGAGCCGCTCGGGAGCGTCGGCTCGGTCACCGTGTACACGCCCCGCCCGACCGGCACGTCGACCTGCGCCGTGGATAGGTCAAACCAATGCACCTTGAGCGCGTCGAGCTGCCGGTGCTGCCCGACCCCGATCTCCAGTGGAATCCGCCGGACCGTTCGGCTGGCGCGCCAGTTGCCCGCCATCACCTCGACGCGGACCCCCAGCGACGCGGCGTTGGAGCGGTTGCCGGCGAGGCGCAGCTTCAGCTGTAGGTTCCGATTGCCGCCCCCGTTGCGCCAGAAGCGCAGCCCGGCGTCCGAGTATGTCACCAGGTCGATGCCGCCGTCGCCGCCGAAGTCGGCGGCGACCATCCCGTCAACTGGGCCGACGCGGTCCAGCCCCAGCTCCCTTGTCACGTCGGTGAAGCCGGCGTGGCCGGCGTTGCGCCAGGCCCGCACGCCGTCGCCGCCGTAGGCGAAGAGGTCGAGCCAGCCGTCATTGTCGTAATCCGCCAGCAGCAGGCCCGAGACCCGAAAGCCGTGCAGCGGCAGGACCAACCTCCGGCTCTGGTCGCGGTCGATGATTTCGAGCGCGGTGGCCGTCGCGACCACCGCCTCCGGGCGGAGGTCGTTGTCGAGGTCGCCCGTCACCATCACCGCCCCGGCGGGCCACCCCTGGGTCAGGTTGCTCGCCGTGAAAGCCGCGGCGCGTTTCTTCGCATAAAACACGGGCGGGGCGCCCGCGCGCGCGACGAACACCCCCGGCAGGCCCTCGTTGTTCCAGTCTTCCGTCATCACCTGCGTGGCGCCCGGACACGCCCTTGGCAGCCCGGAGTCGCTCCAGTTGCCGTCGAAATAGAAGTTGCCGAGATTGCGGTATATGCCGAGGCCGGCCCCGCCCGGCCGCACCACGACCAGGTCCAGGTTCCCGGTGAAATCGAGGTCGGCCAGCATTCCAGCGCTCGCCTTCAGCCCCTCGAGCCCCGCCGCGCGCGTCGCGTCGCGGATCCGGCCGTGCTCGTAGAACTTGAACACCCGCGAATCCTGCTCGCCGAGCACGACCACGTCGTCGAAGCCGTCGTTATCCAGGTCTCCGGTCAGGGCGACGCGGTACCCGGCCCCGGCGGGCGCGCGCAGCGGCCGGCCGAGCGCCGAGAAATGCCCGCCGCGGTCGCCAAGCAGCAGAAATCCGCCGTCTTTGTCCTGCGCGAAGATGCTCGGGCGCCCGTCATGATCATAATCGACGACGGCCAGCGGACCACGGCATTCGGCCGCCAGCGCGCCGAACGCCGCGGCGGTCTCCTCCGTGAAACGGACCGGAATGCCGCGCGGATCCGGCTGGCCCAGGACGAACGGCGACAGCGGCAGGGTGTACTTGCAGCGTTCCAGCGCGGCCACGGCGATGACCGGGCTGGAAGAACGGGCCATGATTCCCTGGTGCCTCTCCAGCTCGCGCGCCGCGTCGGCGGTTCGGCCTGCCCGCCGATAAAGCTCGCTCAACTGGTAGTGCGCCGACGGATGGTCGGGCACGGCCCGGATCACGCCCTCGAAATCGCGGATCGCGTCCGGGATCTGCCCGAGCGCCTCCTGCGCCACGCCCATCTGGAAATCGAGCGCCGGCACCCCGGGGTCGATCTTCCACGACTGCTGCAACGCCTCCGCGGCCGGCTCGGGTTGGTTCTCCCGGAGGAGCGCGCAGCCCAGCAGGTAATACGCCGCCGCGCTGTTCGGATCGAGCTCAAGCGTCTGCCGGCACATCCGCACCGCGTCGTCCGGCCGGTCGGCCAGCAGATAGGCGTTGGCCAGGTTGAGCCGGACATCGGTGCTCTCCGGCGAAAGCTGGAGCGCCTGGGCGTAGACGCCGATCGCCACGGCCGCATCGCCCTTCTCCACCAGGCCGTTGCCGCGATTCATCAGCCGCATGAACCCGGCGGACGACGACGACGGCCGGCGAAGCCAGAAGGCGCCCGTGACGATCGCGACCGCCAGAAACGCACCGCCTACCCAGATCAGGCGCTTGGACATGCTCCTCTTGTTAATAAAAGGAACGCGGTTCAACAACTGCCATTCGTCGGGCGATTCTCCGCATCGGGAGGCTAAGACGATCAAGCGCCCGCGCGAGAACGGTCGATTTCATGGCGTGCTGAGCGCGTCGACACTCGGTTTGCGCCGGAACGGGGCGGGGTCCATGGGAGAGACGGGGACTCGGCGGTGGGAAGCGGATCACGGCGGACAATGCCGGCGATCGCCGGACACGTAATAGAAAAGGGGCGAATCGCCACAAACGCGGGGCCAGTCGCCGGACCGATTCTCGCCGCCGCGGCTCCCGGACCCTTTCGCCTTGTCCTCCGCTCGGCGCGCAGTACGGTTGCGCGTTCGGTCCGGAATCCGGCCGTGTTCCGGATCGCGATCCGCTCCGGCGGCACCGGTGATCATCCCCGATTCCTCTCTCCTTCCATGGACGAATACATCGAACGACTCGTCGACCTGATCGATCCGGCAACCCATCGCCTGCGCAACATGACCGTCGAGGAGGCCCGCGCGCGCATCCTGAACGGCTCCGCCGACGCGGTCCGTGAGATCGACGGCTCCTTCGCGCTCGTGGCGCGGGAGGGCAAGCGCGTGCGGATGGCGCGTTCGCTCGACCGGCCGATGCGCTACTTCCTCGCCAAGCGCCGCGAGGGCCCCGCGCTCATCGTCTCCGACCGGATCGACGCGATCCACCGGCATCTGCGGAGCGAGGGGCTGGACCGGCAGTTTCACCCCAGCTACACGCGGATGGTGCCGGCGCACCACGTGGTCGAGCTCCAGCTCGTCGGCTGCCCTGACCCCGATCCCACCTACACGCGCTTCTTCACGCCCGCGCGCAACGCCCTCCCGGCCGACCTCGACGTGATCGGTCGGGCCTACATCGGCGCCCTGGCGGACGAGACGGCGAAATGGCTCGGCGGCCTGCCGGAGCGCGAGCCGGTCGGCGTGTGCTTCTCCGGCGGGGTCGACAGCGGCTCCGTCTTCCTCGCCGTCTACCACGTGATGCGCAGGCTCGGCCTGAACCCGGCGCGGCTCAAGGCGTTCACCCTGAACTTCGGCGACGGCCCCGATCTCCACCAGGCGCGCGAATTCCTCGACCGGCTCGGGCTCGGCCTCTTTCTCGAGACGATCGAGGCCGATCCCGCGTCGCTTGACGCAGCCGAGACGCTGCGCGTCCTCGAGGATTACAAGCCGCTCGACGTCGAGTGCGCGTCGATGGGGCTTGCCCTTTGCCGCGGCATCCGCGCCCGCTATCCGGAGTGGAGGTTCCTGGTCGACGGCGACGGCGGCGACGAGAACCTGAAGGACTATCCGATCGAGGAGAATCCCGAGCTGACGATCCGCAGCGTCGTCAACAACCTGATGCTTTACCAGGAGGGCTGGGGGGTCGGCCGGATCAAGCATTCGCTCACCTACAGCGGCGGGCTCAGCCGGAGCTACGCGCGCACCTATGCACCCGCCCGGCACTGCGGCTTCGACGGCTTCAGCCCCTTCACGCGGCCGGCCGTCATTTCCGTCGCCGAGGGCATCCCCTTCGCGACGCTCAGCAGCATGTCGGTCGACCGCCTCTACTCTCTCAAGGGCGAAATCGCCCGGCGCGGTATCAGGGCCCATTTCGGCGTCGACATGCCGATCTTCGCGAAGCGCCGGTTCCAGCACGGGGCGATTCCCGTCGAGCGCCTTCGCAGCCGGCTCGGCACGCTGGAATCCGATTACCGGCGGCGGTATCTCGCGATCTATCAGTGAGGGAAACCGTCTCGGCGTACCCGGCGCGGGGCCGCACCGCGTGGATTCTCGCGCAGCGTCCGCCGAGGCCCTCCGCACCCGACCCGAACGCGCCCCACGGCGTCTTCCTCGAGAAGGAGCGCCTGGCGTCCGGCGCGGTCGTCGATTCCGGCGTCGTGTTGCTGACCAACCGCGAGTGCCCCTGGCGCTGCCTGATGTGCGACCTGTGGAAGGATACCACCCGCGATTCCGTCCCGGAGGGGGCGATCCCGCGGCAGCTGGAGCTCGCGGTCCGGACATGGTCGGACTCGGGGGCCCTCCCGGCGCAGGTGAAGCTTTACAACAGCGGCAGCTTCTTCGACCCCGCGGCGATCCCGCCGGCCGACTACGCGCCGATCGCCCGGCGGATCGCCTTCGCGCGCCACGTCGTGGTGGAGTCGCATCCGCTCCTTGTCGGCGATCGTGCAAGGGCGCTGCGCGACTTGCTGCCCGGTTCGCTCGAGGTCGCCCTGGGGCTCGAAACGGCGCACCCGGAGGTGCTGGAAAAGCTGAACAAGAGGTTCGATCTAGCCCAGTTCGCGCGGGCCGCCGAATTCCTGGCGGCCGAGCGGATCGCGCTGCGCGCGTTCATCCTCGTGAATCCGCCTTTCCTTGACGAGCGGTCGGGCCTGGAATGGGCAGTGAAATCGGCCGAGTTCGCGTTTGCGCGCGGCGCCGGGGCGGTGGCGCTGCTACCGACCCGGACCGGCAACGGCGCGATGGAGCGGCTCCGCGAGTCGGGCGAGTTTGTTCCGCCCACCCTTGCGATGCTCGAGGCGGCCCAGCGGGCCGCGCTCGCGCTGGGCCGGGGCCGGGTCTTCGCGGACACCTGGGCACTGGAGCGCTTTTCCGCCTGTCCCCATTGCTTCGCCGCCCGGCGCGAGCGGCTGGAGGCTGTGAACCGTACGCAGCGCGACCTGCCCCCGGTCCGCTGCGGGGTCTGCGGCGGATCGTGAGCGCGGAACGGCGACGCGGGGAGGGAACCCCGGTCGAGACTCGGAGCGAATTCGCCTGAAAGGAGTCGCGGTTCACCACTGAATATCCGCGGTTCGTCCCAAAATCTATTTTCTCACTTGCGGGCAGCCCCCGCCCAATAGAGCACATCCTGAGCCTAAAACTGTTCTCATAAATGCCAGACCTAACCCCAGGAGACAGGTCGGCAGCTACCCGCAGGGCGCCAGCCCGTACGGCCGCGCGGACATGGCCGGCAGACGCCGCAAAGCATGCGCGTGAACCGGACACCCGGGAGTTCGTGCGCGGCGGCGGCTGGGCCCAGCAAACGGGAATCCGGCGCGCATGGGGTTTTTCATGAAGAACACCGAGCCAGCACGATGCGAGATGCCTTCGGACGATCTCAGGCGGATCGCGGATCAAGGCGAGGCGGTCGTCCGCCTGGGCTCCATGCCGGAGCGCCAGGCCGGGACAGCGCGACCGGGCTGCCGCGTCGAGGTGCGTGCGACCGAGCGGAAATCCTTCACGGAATATCACGTGACCGGGACGGTCGGGCGTGACGCGGGCGGAGCCGACGAGCTTCTGGCGCGGGTGGCCGCAGCCGTGGCCGAACGGGGCATCCAGCCGATCCAGGAGAAGCTGTACGGCCTGGCGGATTCCCGGAGCGCCGTCCTGAAGAAGCGCGAGGAGGCCTACCGCCGGGAGGAGCTGGACCTGGGCGTGCCAGTCACGTGGATCCAGGGCGCACCCCTGCACGGCGGCGAGTTCGCCGGCCTGCAGATCTGGGGAATCGTGCCCCGGGACAAGAAGACCGGCGTGACGACGGTCGCGAACGAGGCGACCGGGCGCGGCCGGCTCTGGACCGGCCGCGGCTTCCGCATGCTGCATCTGCCGTCGGTCACCGGGCTCAAGCCCGGCGGCGGCCTGGCCGGTGATGCCACGTCCCAGGCGGACCGGATGTTCACCAACGCCGGCCTCGGCCTGAGGGCCCACGGGATGGACTACTGCAGCGTCCGGCGGACATGGATTTACCTGGCTCGGCTGCTCGAGTGGTACGGCGAGTTCAACCGCGTGAGGAACGCCCACTACCAGCCGGCCGGGTTTGGGAAGGAGGGCGGCGCCGCGTTCCCGGCGAGCACGGGCATCCAGGGGCGGTCGGGCGACGAGGCGTGCGTGATGGACGTCCTGGCCCTGGAAACCGATGGGCCGGCGTACGCGGCCGCGCTGCCCATCTGCCGGAGCCCGCGGCAGGACGCCTCGTTCAATTACGGCTCGGCGTTCTCCCGCGGAATGGCGTTCGAGATCGAGGGGCGCCGCACCGTGCACGTCTCCGGCACGGCGAGCATCAACCCTGCGGGCGAGAGCGTCCACATTGGCGACGCCGAGCTGCAGAGCCTCGAGACCATGATGTGCATCGCCGCGATCCTCGAGGAGCAGGGCGGGGGCTTGGCGAACATCACCTCGGCCACGCTGTTCTGCAAGAACCGCGAGGCGTGGGAGGCTTGGAACCGCGTCAGCCGGCTGCTCCAGGTCCCGGCAATCCCGAAGATCTGCGTCATGGCCGATGTCTGCCGGCACGACCTGCTGGTGGAGATGGAGGCGGTCGCGACGATATGAGTTGAAAAGGCGGGGCGCCAGCCGGCCGCGGCGCCCGCTATGACACACATTGGTTTGACGGCGAAGCCGCGCGCGTCACTCCTCGCGGGCGTCCAAACCATGATGGCCGAAATCCAGGGCCTGGTCATTCTGCTGCGGCATTGGAGGCGGATGCCAGACGCCCCTCCGTCCGAGTTCAGCCCGTTCTCCGCGCACGAGAACCGCCACCACCGCTTCACCGAAGCGGAGATCGAGGAGATGCGCAGCGGGCTCCGGCGCATGTCGCCGGCATCCTACTACTCGGTCTTTCCGGAGGAGCAGCCGGGCCCCCGCTGAGGGCGTCTCCCGCCGCGGGATCAGGGCTTGGCCGGCTCCAGCCGCTCGAAGACGAAGTACGCGAAGTTGTTGCCCTTGTTGTAGTGGAAGGTGAGCAGCTGCAGCCCCGCCTCCGGGAACTCGATGGTCCCTATCCCGGCGTAGTTCCACCTGTGCCAGTGCCCGGTGTCCACCGGCAGGCGGCAATCGGAGGCGTGGCGGTGGTTGATCGAGAACTCGATCGCATTCGCCTGGTTGGAGTACATCGCGCTCACCCGGTAGGTGCCCGGCGCCTTGACGTCGACCGTGTAGTTGCACCACTCGCCGTCGTCGGTCCAGCCTATGTACAGCTGGTTGACCAGCGGGCTCACGAGGTTCGGGTGATTCAGGTCGGCGAAGTCCTTCACGTAGGATATGTCGACGCCCTCGTCCTTGCGAAACCCCCAGATGTAGGGACCGGCGTGCGGGCGCTGGTGCAGCGCCTGCTGGTTCAACTCCTCGCTCCCGTGGTTGATCGCATCGGTGTCGTGGTAGGCGACCCCCTCCCCTCCCAGGTCGTAATAGGCGCATTGCAGGACGCCCGGGATCGATTGCGCGCCGGCCTGATAGGCCGTGTCCGCGAAGGGCTTGCCCTTGTAGTCGGCCGGAACCGACGCGTTTGCCAGGCCGGTCAGGAGCACGCAGGCCAGGATGGATCGATTAACTTGCGGGATCTTCATGGGAAAGCAGCGGCCGGGCGGGGCGGCGATTCCACCCGTCGGCCGGAGCGCGGTCAGGCCGGGCGCTGGAACGACCTGGGATCCTCCCCGGCGCGGAGCGAAATGTCCGCCCCCTCGCGGCCCAGTTCCAGGCACTCGAACAGGTTGCGCACGCACTGCCCGAGCCGGTCGTTGCCGAAGCCGCCGCGCTCGATGTGCCCGACCAGCCTGCGTCCCAGCGCCGCCGCGTGGTCGCGCAGCAGTTCGCCCTCCTCGCCGGGCGGATTCTCGTCCGAGTCCAGGCACGGGTCGAGGAACTCCATGAGCTCGAGCGCGACCCTTCGGGCCGACGCCGCCTCCGTGCCGACCGGCGCCCCCCGTGCCGTCAGCAAGAGCACGATGCGCCGCGCGATCCGCCCGGCGTGAGGCAGGTTCAGGGCCACACGGAAGAACGGCCGGTCGCCGACGCCGTGGACCTGTTCGTCGCTCACCATCCAGCTTGTATGGGCCGCCGAAAACCACCGCGCAAGACCTCAGGAGGATCGCGGCCGGGGGCGGGCCCCGGCCTATCCCGGGCGCCCGGCCGGAAGCGGCTCGAAGCGCGCCTGGAAGAACCGGAGATACTCGGGCTCGTACACCATGCGCAGCCCCCTCGGCTTGTCCGCGCGCTGGTGGACGGCGAGCACCGATTCCGCGACGACGTCCATATGCGCCTGGGTGTAGACGCGGCGCGGGATCGTGAGCCTCACGAGCTCGAGCTTCGGGTAGTGGTGGCGGCCGGTGGCCTTGTCCCGGCCGGCGGAGACGATTCCGCGCTCCATCGCGCGGACACCCGCGTCAAGGTAGAGCTCGGCGGCGAGCGTCTGTGCCGGGAAGCTGTCCTGCGGCATGTCGGGATAGAAGCGGCGCGCATCGAGGTAGACCGCGTGCCCCCCTATCGGCAGCACGATGGGGACGCCGTCGGCCTGCAGCAGCTCGCCGAGGTATTCCACCTGGCCCACGCGGGCGCGCATGTGCTCGTCCTGCACGGATTCCTCGATGCCGCGCGCCATCGCCTCCATGTCGCGGCCCGCCATGCCGCCGTACGTGTGGAGCCCCTCGTAGACGACCACGAGGTTGCGCGCCTTGTCGGCCAGCGCGTCGTCGTTGAGCGAAAGCCAGCCGCCGATGTTCACAAGCGCGTCCTTCTTACCGCTCATGGTGCAGCCGTCCGTGTGGGAGCAGAGCTCAAGCAGGATCTCGGCGCAGGTCTTCCCGGAGTAGCCTGGCTCCCGGGACTTGATGAACCACGCATTCTCGACCGCGCGCGTCGCGTCCATCATGATCGGCACGCCGTGGCGCGCGCAGAGCCCGCGGACCGCGCGCACGTTCGCCATGCTGATCGGCTGGCCGCCGGCCATGTTGACCGTCGCGGCAAGGCAGACGTAGGGCACGTGCTTCGCGCCGGTGAGCACGCGCTCGAGCTTCGCGAGGTCGATGTCGCCCTTGAACGGGTGCAGGCTCGTCGGATCGTGCGCCTCGTCGATTATCACGTCCACGAACTGCGCGCCGGCGAGCTCCTGGTGAAAGCGGGTCGTGGTGAAGTACATGTTGCCCGGCACGGTGTCGCCCGGCCGGATCATCATCTGGCTCAAGATGTGCTCCGCGCCCCGTCCCTGGTGGGTCGGGATGAGGTGCTTGTAGCCATAGTGCCGGCGGACGGCGTCCTCGAGGTGGTAGTAGTTCTTCGACCCGGCGTAGGCCTCGTCGCCGAGCATGATGCCCGCCCACTGCCAGTCGCTCATGGCGCTCGTGCCGGAATCGGTGAGCAGGTCGATGTAGACGTCCTCCGACCGCAGGAGGAAGGTGTTGTAGCCCGCGGCGCGCAGGGAGGCCTCGCGCTGCTCGGGCGTCGTGCGCTTGATCGGCTCGACCATCTTGATCTTCCACGGCTCGGCCCACGAGCGGCGGCGAAGCTGCTGGCCGATTGTGCGCAGCGGACTGCGCGGCGGTTGGGGCGGGGTCACGTCTCGGAAGGGGTTGGGAATTCGGGTGTCTGCGCCTGTTGCGCAGGGATCCTGCCCATCGAGTCTCGCGCCAAGATCGATCCGCCGTCAACCGCGCCCTCGGGGCCGCTGCTTCCTGCTCCGTCTCGTTTTGTTTGAGCTTTTTCCCCCCCATCGCCAGGGTGGACGTGCCGCCCCTCCTGCGGCAGACTTGGCCCCCAATTCCCCACCGGGAGCCCGCAACCGACCGTGAACCTGCTTGTCCGCAACGCACGCATTCTGACCCTGGCGGCCGGGGCGCGCCCGCGCCGGGGGGGGGAATTGCGCGAATTGGCCGTCATCCCCCGCGGTGACGTGCTGGTGGCCGACGGCGCGATCGCAGCCATCGGGCCCAAGGTGGAGGCCCCCGAGGGGGCGGAGGTGATCGACGCCGGCGGCCGCGTGCTCATGCCGGGCTTCGTCGACTGCCACACGCACGCCTGCTGGGCCGGCGACAGGCTTGAGGAATGGGAGCAGAAACTGCAGGGGGTCCCCTACCTCGAGCTTCTGAAGAAGGGCAGCGGGTTCCACGCCACGGCGCTTGCGGTCCACGAGGCGACCAAAAAGCAGCTGGCCGCGCGGCTCAGGGAGCGGCTCTCCAGGATGCTGTGCGAGGGGACGACGACCGTGGAGGTCAAGAGCGGCTACGGGCTCACGGTCGAGGGGGAGCTCAAGATGCTCCGGGCGATCGTGCGCGCGGGCCAGGACTGGCCTGGGACGGTCGTGCCGACCGCGCTCCTGGGGCACGCATACGAGGGCGACCTGGACGACTACGCCAGGATGGTCGTGAAGGAGATGCTGCCGGAGGTTTCGCGCGAGTTCCCGGGCGTCACCGTCGACGCCCGGGTCGAGGAGGGCGCCTGGTCGGTGGAGGCCTGCGTGCGGCTCTTTGAGAGGGCGTCGAGGCACCATCCTCTCCGCGTCCACGCCGACCAGTTCAGCTCGCTCGGGATGGTCCCGGAGGCGATCCGGCTCCATGCGCGGAGCGTCGACCACCTCGAGGCCTCGACCAAGGCGGATCTTCTCGCCCTGGCAGGATCCCCCACATGCGGCGTCATCCTCCCATGCACGGGCTTCCACACCGACGGGCGCTTCGCCCGGGCCGGCTTCCTGGTGGACCAGGGCGGCGCCGTGGCGCTTGCGACCAACTTCAACCCGGGCTCGGCCCCGACGCATTCAATGCCGTTCGCCATCGCCCTCGCGGTGCGGGCCTGCGGGCTGACGCCGCAGGAGGCGATCGCCGCATGCACCGTCAACGCCGCCTCGGTCCTGGGGCTCCAGGACCGCGGCACGGTCGAAGCCGGGAAGCGCGCCGACCTGATCCTCCTCCAGCACCCCGACGAGCGCATGCTCGCCTATGAGGTGGGAGGCAACCCGGTCGATCTTGTCATCTGCGGCGGGAAGGTGTCCAGGGGCCTGGCCTAGGCGCGGCGGCCCCCCGGCCCGGGGCCCGGGGGCTATTCCTTGGCCGGCTCGGTTATGGGGAGCCTGACAGGCCTAGCCACGCGGTCCCAGTCGGCCGCGGACATGATGATCGAATCCGTGACGCTGCCGGCGTTGAAGGCCACGGTGGGGTAGATCTGGCCGATCGCCACGTCCGCCGTGAGCTCAAACGGCAGGATGGGCCGCCCGAAGGGGGGCATGGCGCCCGGGACCAGGCCCGTCTGGGCCAGCAGTTCCTCCTTCGAGGCGAACCGAAGCCGGTCCAAGCCGAGCTGCCTCTTCACGGACGCCGAATCCAGCCGCCGGTCCCCGGGAAGCACGAAGACCCGGAACTGGTCGTCCGCCTTGAGCAGCAGGGCCTTGGCCCCGCTGCCGATCGGCTCGCCCCGGACGCGCGCCGCGTCGGCGGATGTCGGCGTCGGCTCGTGGTGAAGCTGGCGGAAGCTGACCCCGGCCTCCGTCAGGTAGCGCACCAGGCGGTCGTGGACGGAAACGTCGCTGTTCATTGCGGGCGTGCTACCATCGCCGGATCGGCGTTGCGACGCATTTCGCGGGGCGGCCAACACCGCCAGGCCCGCGATATAGGCTTGAGCAAGCGTGCATTTAGGCATTGCTCCACGTTTCATGAAACTGTTTCCCGCGCGCCTGCTCGCCCTGCTGTCCTGCTTCGTCGTCGCCCGCCTGGCCGCAGACGGCAGCCCTGGCAACGCCCTCGTGCTTCAGACCGACTTCGGGACCAAGGACGGCGCCGTGGCCGCCATGAAAGGCGTCGCCTTCGGCATCGCCCCGACGCTGCGCATCTTCGACCTGAGCCACGAGAACACGCCGTACAACGTCTGGGAGGCGGCCTACCGGCTGAAGCAGACGGCCCCGTACTGGCCGGCCGGCACGGTCTTCGTCTCTGTGATCGACCCGGGGGTGGGAACGGCCCGGGCCTCCGTCGTGCTCAAGACCAAGACCGGGCAGTATTTTGTCGGGCCCGACAACGGGACATGGACGCTCGTGGCGGAAGACCTGGGCATCGATGCGGTCCGCCGCATCGACGAGACGACCAACCGCCGGCCCGGCTCGGAAAAGAGCTATACCTTCCATGGCCGCGACGTCTACGTCTACACCGGGGCGCGGCTGGCCTCGGGGTTGATCGGCTTCGAGCAGGTGGGGCCCCTGATGGAGCCCAGGGTGGTCAGCCTGCCGTACCAGCATGCGGCCGGCGACGCCACCAGGGTGACCGGGGCCATTCCGCTCATCGATTTCCACTTTGGCAATGTCTGGACCAACATCTCCGACGGGCTGTTCGCCGGAATGAAGCCCGAGTACGGCCAGAAGTTCCTGGTGGTCATCAGGCACGGGGACCAGGAGGTGTACCGCGGCGCGATGCCCTATGTGCGGACCTTTGGGGATGTGCCGGAGGGCGCCCCGCTGCTCTATCTCAACAGCCTGCTGAACGTCGCCTTCGCCCTCAACATGGGCAGCTTCTCCGAGAAATTCGGCCTGAGCGCCGGCGGCGACTGGACCGCGACGGTGACGCGGGCGCAATGACGGCGCGGCCGCGCCGGCGGGAAAAGGCCGGAGCGGCGACCCCGGCCCGGAACGCAGGCGGCGGCGCGCAAAAAACAGCTTGATCGGTTCGCGCGGCGCATGGACTTTCTAACCGAGAAATGAAGAAGAAGCCGGCAGCCGAGTCGGGCATCGCCTCCAACGCTCTTTTAGGTAACAGTGCCAGCCGGGCCGAAGCTCCCGGCACCCCTACCCCATTATGAAGGATAATTACAGCCCCTCCGAACTGCGGAATTTCGCCGTCGTCGGCCACGCCTCCGCTGGCAAGACGATGCTCTGCGAGGCGATGCTCGTGTGCAGCGGCAAGATCGGCCGCATGGGCAGCATCGCGGCGGGCACGACGGCTTCCGACTATCACGCGAGCGAGCACCAGCACCAGATCTCGGTCCATGCCTCGCTCCTGAACACCGAGTGGCAGGGCAAGAAGTTCAACATCATCGACACGCCCGGATACGCGGACTTCCTCAGCGAGGGGATCAGCGCGCTGCGGGTCGGGGACTTCGCGCTGGCGGTGATCAACGCCGCCCACGGCCTGGGGGTCGGCACCGACGCCGTATGGGATTACGCGACGCACTACGGCCTGCCGAAGATCCTGGTTGTGAATGCGCTGGACAAGCCCAACACGGATTTCGACGCCGTCCTGGCCGGTGCGCGGGAGCACTTTGGGAGGACGGTCTTCCCCATGACGATCCCGCTGGACGCCGGTCCCGGCTTCAGCCGGGTCCTGGATGTCCTGCGCAACGAGGTCGTCACCTACAAGCCCGGCGGAAACGGCCAGTACAGGGAGGAGACCGCCGACGGCGAGCTGGCCGAGCGCGTGCACGAGCTCCACCGGCAGCTGATTGAATACGTGGCCGAATCCGACGACGCCCTGATGGAGAAGTTCTTCGCCCAGGGAGTCCTCGGCGAGGAGGACATGCGGGCCGGGCTCCACAAGGCGGTCCAGAGCCAGGTGTTCGTCCCGCTTTTCGCGGTCTCGGCGGATCGCAACGTCGGCGTTGCGCGCCTCATGGATTTCATCGCGAAATACGGCTCGTCGCCGGAGGACAGGGCCGAGGTGCCCGCCACCGACGCGGGCGGGCTACCCCGCACGGTGGCGCTCTCCCAGCCCGATCCCGTCGTCTACGTCTTCAAGACGATGAACGAGCCCGGCGTCGGGGAGCTGTCCCTGTTCCGGGTCTACTCCGGGAAGCTGCGCAGCGGGGATGAGCTGTTCAACCGGGCCCGGCAGATGACCGAGCGCCTCGGCCAGCTCTACGTCCTGAACGGCCGCGAGCGTGTCCAAGTGCCAAGCCTCGGCGCGGGCGATCTCGGCGCCGTCGTCAAGCTGCGCGACACCCGCACGGGCGACACCCTGTGCAGCCCGCGCTTCATCGTGGAGCTGCCGAAGGTGGAATATCCCCATCCGAACATCCACGTCGCCCTCCGGCTGCGCTCCAAGGGCGACGAGGACAAGCTCGCGGTCGGCCTGGCGATGCTCCAGCAGGAGGATCCCACCTTCCGCTACCGGGTGGACGACGAGGTGCACCAGACGATCATCTCGGGCCAGGGCGAGATCCACCTTCAGGTGATCATCGAGCGGCTCGCCCGCAGGTTCGCGGTCGGCGTCGACACGGAGGAGCCCCGCGTGCCCTACCGCGAGACGATCCGCGCGCGGGCCGAGTCGCGCTACCGCCACAAGAAGCAGACCGGCGGCGCCGGCCAGTTCGCCGAGGTGTGGATGCGGATCTCCCCCGGCGCGCGAGACAGCGGAGTCGTCTTCACCGAGTCGCTGGTCGGCAATGACGTCGACCGCGTGTTCGTCCCCTCCGTCGAGAAGGGCGTGCGCGCGGTGGCCAACGAGGGCGTCTTCGCAGGTTACCGGATCGTCGACGTGCAGGTCGACTTCTACGGCGGGAAGATGCACCCCGTGGACTCGAAGGACATCGCCTTCCAGGTCGCCGGCTACCACGCGTTCAAGGAGTCATTCTCGAACGCCTCCCCGTGCCTCCTTGAGCCGATCTACACCGTCACCATCACCGCGCCCGGGGATTACGTCGGCGCCGTGCTTGGCGACCTCTCCTCGCGCCGCGGGCGCATACAGGGGGTGGACTCGGACGGCCATTTCCAGGTGATCCGCGCCACGGTTCCCTACAAGCAGCTCTATCATTACAGCACGATCATCCGGTCGCTGACGAGCGGACGCGGCCGGCATTCCGAGAACTTCGACCATTACGAGGAGGTGCCCGCCGACCAAGTCCAGAACATCCTCGCCGAGGCCAAGGCGAGGCGCAACGGCCAGGCCGAGAAGTGACGCTCCGGTGCCGGCGGGACGGGCCAAGCCGGAGATGCCGCCGATCAACGCATGCGGCGGATGCGGGGAAGGCGCCGCGCAGGCAAACGGCGCCGCCCCGCCGGCCGCTCAGTAGATTTCCGGAATGATCATCTCCCGCCGTATCGGCTCGCGCCGGTAATCCGGGTGGTGGACGCGCGGCGGCAGCGTGAGCAGCTCGTGCTTGACCTCGGTGTATTTCACCAGAGACAGCAGATGGTGGATGCAGTTGAGCCGCGCCTTCTTCTTGTCCGCCCCCTGGACCACCCACCACGGCGACTCGGGCAGGTGCGTGCGCTCGAACATCACCTCCTTGGCCTTGGTGTAGAGCTCCCAGCGCTTGCGCGACTCGAGGTCCATCGGGCTCAGCTTCCACTGCTTGAGCGGATCGTTGATCCGGCAGCGGAAGCGAAACTCCTGCTCCTCGTCCGGGATTGAGAACCAGTACTTGATCAGCTGGATGCCGGAACGGATGAGCATCTTCTCGAATTCCGGCACCGAGCGGAAGAACTCCTCGTACTCGGCGTCCGTGCAAAAGCCCATCACCCGCTCCACGCCGGCGCGGTTGTACCAGCTTCGGTCGAAGAGCACGATCTCGCCCGCGGCCGGCAGGTACGCGACGTACCGCTGGAAATACCACTGGGTCTTTTCACGGCTTGAGGGCGCGGGCAGGGCCGCCACCCGTGCCACACGGGGGTTCAGGCGCTGCGTGATGCGCTTGATGACGCCGCCCTTGCCGGCCGCATCGCGCCCCTCGCACACGATCACCAGACGGTGGCCCGTCTCGACGACCCAGTCGTGCATCTTCACCAGCTCGCCCTGCAGCCGGAAAAGCTCCTTGAAGTAGCGGTTCCGGGTATCGCGGTCCGAGTCATGCTTGAGCGGGCGCAGAGGAGCGCTGGGCGAGAGCTTCTCCCAGTCGTCGCGCTCCATCTCGAGCTCCTCGTCGTAATCGTCGATCAGCTCGCGGTGGACGCGCTTCATGAGCTCGCTCTCGTTGTTCGATAAAGCCTGGCCTCCGTTGCTTGATGGAGGCTGGCTCTCGTTGTTTGATCCGTCAGGAGGCATAGATAAAGGGATTGGGTGACAGGGAATGAATTACTGTAGCCCGGTCGCTGCAAGCGGCCGGGTCCGGATTGTCGAGCCGCCTTGCGGGACGGCCTGGATGATCAGTCGTGGATGATACGGCGGAGGCCGATTGTCCACCCTTGGTGAATGCTGCGCCCGGCGCCGCAATGGGCTCCTACCTCCCTGCCGGAGGCCGCATCAACCCCCCCAAGATGTTGACAGCAAGTTTGATAGGGCGACCCGACACCGGGGGCACAGTGTATTTTGGTGGCAGGCGCCCCCAGGAATCCTATAGTCGGAACGAAAAGGGTCATCCGGCAGTCTCAACCCCCGAAAGAGCATGAGCAACCCAACCATTGCACAGAAGTTTCCGTATGTTAAGGACATGGCGCCAGGCACCTATTTCTGGTGCGCCTGCGGCGGCTCCAAGAACCAGCCTTTCTGCGACGGCTCCCACAAGGGCACCGCATTCACCCCGGTGAAGACCGAGATTACCCAGGCGAAGAAGGTTGCCTGGTGCGGCTGCAAGCACAGTCAGAACAAGCCCTTCTGCGACGGGTCGCACGCCAAGCTTTAGGCGGCGGCGGCGCGGCGAAGACCCCCTGCCTAGATCTCAAAGGTTGCCGCCGGCCGCAGCGCGCACGCATTCCCCGTCGATTCGACCGCAAGGGCGCAGATGTCGTCGTCGAACTCGCTCCGGCCGGTGAAGGAGCGGATGTCGGCGATCAGGCCGTCGATCAGGCCCGCGCCGGAAACGTCGAAGTCCCGGCCGACGAACTGCCTCAGCCTGGCCTCGCCGTACATGACGCCCTCGGCGTTGCTCGCCTCGAACAGGCCGTCGGTGTACAGGAGGAGGCAGTCGCCGGGCTCGAACGAGGTCGTCGACGCGGTGTAGTCGAAATTCTCGACCAGGCCGGCCGCCGGCTCGGGATCCTGGCGAACCAATGCCTCGACGGCGCGGGAGGAGCCGCGCCGCACCAGGGGCCAAGGATGGCCGGCGTTGCAGAGGGACAGCGTCCCGGAGACGGTGTCGACCACGGCGTAGCACGCCGTGGCGAACACGAGCTCGCCGGTCTGCTCCCTCAGGGGCTTCAGGCCCCGGTTGATCTCGGCGATCACGTGGGCCGGGTCCGAGGCGCGCTCGTCAAGCTCCTCGACAACCCCGCGGATCAGGGCCGTCAGCAGCCCGGCCCGGACACCGTGGCCCATGACGTCGCAGATGAGGACGCCGCAGGTCGAGTCGGAAAGCGGAAGGATGTGCGCAAAGTCCCCGCCCAGCGTCGTCGCCGGGATGTAGCGGTGCGCGAATCGGAGCGTGCTCGCCTCCGGCGGCACCCCGCGGGGGAAGACGGGATAGGCGCGGGGAAGGAAGGCCTCCTGGACCCGGCAGGCCATCCTCACGTCGGCCTCCATCGCCGCCGTGTGGCGCTCCAGCTCCTCCTCGGCGAGCTTGCGCCGGGTGATGTCGTGGCTGATCCCGACGACGCCCGTGATCCGCCCATGGGCGTCCCGCAAGGGGACCTTGGTCGTGAGCGACCAGTGGACATTGCCCTGGTCGCCGAAATCAGACCTCTCGGTGCTCAGGATCGGAGGGCCTCCTCCAAGGATCTGCCTGTCGTCCTCGAGGGCCTGTTGCCCGCGGACGCCCGGATAGAAGTCGATGGTGGTGCGCCCCAGGGCGTCCTGCTGGCTCTTCACGCCCAGCGACTCCAGGTGGGCGCTGTTGTTGAGGACATAGCGGCAGGCAGTGTCCTTGACAAAGACCCGGCTGGGGAGGTGGTCGATGATCGTGCGGAGCAGGTTTCTCTCGTCGGTGAGCTCATCCTCCGCGCGCTTCAGCGTGGTGACGTCGCGGGTGATGCCAAACGTGCCGATGATCCGGCCGGAGGAGTCGCGCCAGGGAAGCTTGGTCGCCGAACCCCAGAAGACGCTCCCGTCGAGCCGGGTGATGTGCTCCAGCATCGCGATCATCGGGACGCCCGTCTCCATGATCCGCCGCTCGTCGGCGAGGGCGCGCGACGCGTGCTCTTCCGTGAAGAAATCGCGGTCGGTCTTGCCGACGCAGGCCTCCGGGGAGGGGGCGCCCAGGGCCTTCGCGTGGGCCGCGTTGTTCCGGACGATGCGGCTTTCCCGGTCCTTGAAGTAGATGTGGTCCGGGAGGTAATCCATCAGGACCCGAAGGATGATCGAATCGAGCGCGTCGCCGCTCCGGAGCGAGTCTGGGGGAGTTTGGGCCATCGGGTCGGGAAGGGCGCCAGCCGCGGGAAACGGCGCAAACACGCCTGCCGTGAAATACCGCCCCGATTCCACACAGCCGGGGCCCGTTTGGCAACGTTTCGCGGGCATCGCGGGCCGGCTTTTCCGGCAGCCCGTCTCCCGCGTCCGACGCCGGCGGGGTTCCGGCTGGCGTCCTATCCGCTCTCTTGGGCGCCCCACCCTGCGGGCTCGCACGCCTTTGCGGCTGCCGCATCCGGGCTCAGGCTGGCGTCCCAGCGGGACGCGTTGAGGCGCATGCCGCTGACCCTGCCGGCGGAGTCCGAGACGAGCCAGAGCAGCGGCGCCACCATGGTCTCCGGCGAGATAAGCTTCGCCCGGAGTTCCGGGGGGACCTCGTCCGGGATCATGCCCGTCAGGCTCGCGCCGCCGGGAAGCAGGGCATTGACCGTCACGCCTGTTCCCTCCAGGTCCCTGGCCCAGATGACCGTCTCGGATTCGAGCGCCGCCTTCGACGGACCATAGGGGGAGAAGCCGCGCCGGCGCATCGTCTCGCGGTTCATCGAGATGTTGACGATCCTTCCCCATCCTCGGGCGATCATGCCGGGCGCGACCGCGCGGGACATTAGGAACGGCCCGTTCACGTTGGTATCGATGATCATGCGCCATGTCTCCGGATCGGCCTTCCAGAACGGGTGGGGCTCGGTCAGGAACCGCTCCGAGACGAAGCGCATCCCGCGGCCGGCGTTGTTCACCAGGACATCGACCGGGCCGAGGCGCGCCTCGACCTCCCTGACCAGGAGCGCGCAGGCGGCCTCGCTACCCACGTCGGCGAGCACGGGCTGGATCCGCCCCTCGGGCGCCTCCCCCGCGACCGCCTCGATCTCATCGCGCCTGCGGGCGGCGGTGACGGCCACGCGGAAGCCGGCGCGGCTCAGGCCGAGCGCCATGGCCCGGCCGAGCCCCCTGCCTCCGCCTGTGACTATCGCAACCCTGCCCCGGGGTTCCATTGCGTCAGGATGATGCGCGCTCCCGTGGGGCCGGCTCAGTCGACATCTATCGCCTTTCCTCCCTCCCTCTTGTCGTAGCTCCGGAAGGCAAACATCGTCTCGCTCTCGACGATCCCGTCGGTCTTCAGCAGGTGGTCCGTGACCACGCTCTCGATCATCTCGATCGACTCGCACTTGATGATCACCAGGAGGTCGTACCTCCCCGATATCGAGTACACGTCGGTGACGGCGGGGATTTCCAGGAGCTTCTCAGCCGTGCCTGTGATCTTCTTCGGGTCGTTTTTCAGGAGGATTATTGCGGTGGGCATGGGTAGATGGCTCCGAGCTTCCGGGCCGCCCTCTGGGCCGGTCCGGATGTTTCCCCTATCTTGGCACGGTTGGCGCAGCTTGTCGATCCATGGAGGATGGAAGGCCTCGATCCGCCCCGGCCCAGGCGAAGCGGCCCGGAATATCGTATCCTTTTCGTGGATATTCAACCGTGACGCAGCGACAGGGCCTGCCTCCGCCGGGCCGTCCGGACGAGGCCGCCGTCGGCCCGCGGCAAGGGGTCCCCGAATATTCTGGCGCGCTCGGCCCCCGCCCCGCTAGAGAAACCCCCGCGGATGCAGCGGCCAGGCCGTCCCGCGCCTCCAGAACCCTCCCCATGCGCATCCCCAGACACCGTGCCTTCGCCACCCTGCTCATCCCCTCCCTGGCCCTTGCGGAGCCCGCGCCCCAGGTGATCCACCTCTGGCAGGGCGGGGCTCCCGGTTTTGAGGCCCGCAGGGACGAGCCGGAACAGGCGAAGGACTACTGGGTGCGCAACATCAACAATCCCTCGGTCACCGTGTTCCTGCCGCCCAAGGGAAAGGCCAACGGCTGCGCCGTTGTCGTTGTGCCCGGAGGGGGCTTCCGCGAGCTTGTCTTCAACGCGGAAGGGAGACAGGCCGCCGAATACCTGAACGGCCTCGGAGTCGCGGCGTTCGCCCTCAAGTACCGGCTCCCCAATGAAGAGGGCTCCCCCTACACCATGGGCAGCGTCCGCCAGGACGCCTACCGCGCAATCCGGCTGGTCAGGAGCAGGGCGGGCGAATTCAACGTCGATCCAGACCGCGTCGGGATCCTTGGATTCTCGGCCGGAGGCGCCGTGGTGATGATGGTCGCGTTCGACAGGGGCGACGGCGATCCGAGGGCGGCGGACCCGGTTGATCGGCTGAACGGGCGCCCCAATTTCCTGATGATGGTCTATCCCGGCGAACCGGATCTCGTCCCGAAGGTCATGCCTGGCGACACGCCCCCCGCCTTCCTGCTCTGCGCGAATGACGACGAATACGGCTGCGATGCGGTCGCATTGGCCCTTCTCGAGAGGTTCCGCGAGGCCAAGGTGTCGGTTGAGGCCCATTTCATCGCCAACGGGAAGCACGCCTTCAACATGGGCGACCGCTCGAGCTTCTTGGCTATAAGGCATTGGCCGGACCGGATGGCCGACTGGCTGAACGACCGGGGCTTTTTGAAGCCGGCGGGCGCGCATTGACCCATCACAACCGGCCGCGGGCATCCCGGGTGGGCCGCAGATCGCGGCCTCGCGCAGCTTTCGGCGTGCACATGCACCCGCGGCGCTCTTAATGGGCTGCGCAGGCCCGCCCCCCGTGTCCTAGCACCGACGGCCGCCGCCATCAGACGCCACCCGCCCAGCAAACCCCGATGAATCACCCGCCGCCCAAAAGGGTCCCGAGGGCAGCCTTCAGGACGCTCGTCCGATGGGCGCCCATCGTTTCAATCGATTTGATATTCCTCAACCGGGCCGGCGAGGTATTGCTGGGTTACCGGTCAAACCGGCCCGCAAAAGACAAGTGGTTCGTCCCCGGGGGCCGCGTCTTCAAGGGGGAGCGCATACCGGACGCCATGGTCCGGATCGCGCGCCAGGAGACAGGAATCGAGATCAGGCCGGCAGCCGCGGCGTTCGTGGGCGTCTACGAGCACTTCTACAGGAACAGCGTGTTCGGCAGGTCGCGCAACCTCCCGACCCATTATGTTGTGCTCGCATTCGAGATCAGGGTGCGGGGAGACGCCGAGCCCTGCGCGGACAGCCAGCACAGGAGACTGGCCTGGTTCAGCCGCAGGGACGTGCTGCGCTCGGGCGCGGTCCACGGAAACACGAAGGCGTATTTCCGCGCCAAGCGGAGGTGGCGATGAGCGGGCGGCCTCCCTTCCCGCCCGAGGCCGGGAGTGTGCTCCTTTAGGATGCCGGACCGGCGGCAGACGAAAGGCGGAGGCGCAGGCAACCGGCGACGGTTGCCCCGGCACTCCGCGACGGCCCGGATCGATCGCGAAGGCGGCCCGAAGGGACGGATCCGTCCAGCCTGACTGCCAACCCCCTCAAACGACATGCCTCCGATGACGACCAAAGGACCGGCCGCAATGGCTCTATTGTGCGCGCTCGCGCTGGCTTCGGCACCGTCCCGTCTTCGCGCGCAGCTTCCTGCCGAGCCCGACATCGGCCCGGTTGATTTTCGCTATTCGCCGCCATGGTGGCAGACCTCGATATGCCTGCCGGACGATCCCGACAAGGCGCTGGTCGGCAAGGAGGGACAGCTGCTGTTCGACTACGGAAGATCGGGCGAACGCGGCTTCGGCATCTGGCTCAGGCCCGACGTCGCGGGCGGAACAAGGTGGCTCAGGCAGGCAACGGCCTCACCGCGCGCGCCGGTGGTCCAGACGTGGCAGGACGCGGACGGCGTCGAGGTTGCCGAGGAGACGTTCATCGCCACTGCCGGATCCGGCGTGGCGGCCGCACCGCCGCGCCTGTCGCGGGTTGAGCCCCAGTACGTGTTTCACGGCTGGGCCAGGCCGGCGCGCAAGTGCTCGCCCGCGTTTGCCGACTGCGCGATAGACAACAACGGGAAGCCAATCCACTTCCAGCTTGCCGTTGCCCCCGGGGCGGAGGTGACGGTCGTCTTCGGGCTGTGCGAGGGGCGCTTCAAGCAGGCGGGCGAGCGCCATCTCGTGTTGAGCGCCGAAGGCGGCGAGACGAGAACCGTGGATCCCGTGAGGGACTTCGGCCCGAACCAGCCCGGGATCTACAAGCTTGAGGCGCGCGATGCGAACCATGACGGCGTCATCGACATCTACGCCAACGCGCCGGCCGGCACACAGGACCGCCAGGTCGCGCTCAACGCGCTCTGGGCCTTCTCGGGCGCGGTGCCATCGGACGAGGCGATAATCGAGGGTCGCGCGGACGGCTCCGCCCTCGCATGCTTCCCGGCGGTTCTCCAGCCGCCGCGCCGCGCCGTCGTGCTGATGGCGCTCAGGAATCCGAAGTCCGTGGCGGCGACCCTCCAGCCCCTGCTGCGAATACGCAGCGTATATCCCGTGATCCTGAACGCGGCCGATCAGAGCGTTGATGTGGGCGACGGCACGCGCATCTCGGGCTCCGGCCCGCTGGCGCTGGACGGCACCGGTGCGGAGGGCGAATACGCCGCCACGATGGCGTTATTGACGCTGCCGCCCGGCGGATCGCGCGAGGTGGTGTTCACGGTGGACAGGCATTCTCCCGGTGCCGCCGGCAGGCTGACCGCCGGCCAGGCCCGCGCGCTCCGCACCGACGCAGTCCAGTGGTGGGAAGGATACGACCTGCCCTACAGGACGATCGAGGTGCCCGACGGCAGCATTCAGGCGATCCTCGACTCCTGCGTGCGCAACATCTGGCAGGCCCGCGAGCTCAAGGTCGGCGGCCCCGCCTTCCAGGTCGGCCCGACCATCTACCGCGGATTGTGGCTCGTGGACGGCTCGTTCCTCCTGGAATCGGCGGCGATCCTCGGCCGCGCACGCGATGCGCGCAGCGGCGTCGAGTACCTGCTCGGCCTGCAGAATCCGGACGGCAGCTTCGTGGCAGGTGCCGGGTCCACCCCCTCCACCTTCTGGAAGGCAGACGGCATCGCGCTTTGGGCGGCAACCCGGCATGCGCTCCTCACCCAGGACAAGGAATGGCTCAGGCTCCACTGGCCCGCGATCCGGCGCGGGATGGGCGCCATCCGGCGCTTGCGCGACGAGGCGCCCAAGGACCCGAAGGCGTTGAATTGCAAGCTGTTGCCCGGAGGGTTCGTGGACGGCGGCATCGACAACCAAGGAACGGAGGCGGTTCCGGAATACAGCAATATCTACTGGACGCTCGCGGGCATGAATTCCTTCATCGCCGCCGCGCATTGGCTGGGCGACGAGGCCGCGGCCGCCGATGCGCAGAGGGACTATGACGACTTCTTCGCGGCCTTCCGCCGGGCCGCCGCGCGCGACACGCTGAAGGATGGGCACGGCAACGCCTACGTGCCGACCATGATGGCCAATGCCAGGGGGTACGTTCCCCAAAAAGGGCAGTGGGCGTTCTGCCATGCCGTCTACCCCGGGCAGGTCTTCCCGAGGGACGATCCGTTTGTCGAAGGCCAGCTTGCCATGCTCCGCGCCACCAAGGTCGAGGGCATGGTCTTCGACACCGGCTGGATGACCGCCGGCATCTGGACGTATTTCGCCTCGTTCTACGGGCACGCACAATTGTGGCAGGGCCGCGGCCGCGAGGCGGCCGAGGCCCTCTATGCCTTCGCCCAGCACGCGTGTCCAATGCGCGTCTGGCGCGAGGAGCAAAAGCCGGCCGGCAAGGGTTCGGACGAGGTGGGCGACATGCCGCACAACTGGGCCAGCGCGGAGTTCATCCGGCTCACCACGCACCTGATCGAACTCGACCGCGGCAACGAGCTGCACCTGCTCGAGGGCTTCCCGCGCGAGTGGGCCCGCCCCGGGATGGCCACGCGCCTCAACGGGGTGCTCACGCCCTTCGGCCCCCTCCGGCTCGAGGTCCGCATCGCTGGCGACGGCCGCAGCGCCCTGGTGAAGATGAAAGAGCTGACCGGCCATCGCCCCGCGAAAGTCATGCTCCACCTCGACGGGCTGGCCGGGAAGAATGCGGCCATCGAGCTGCCAACCGACCGCGACGTGGATCAATCCGTCATGATCGCGGCCGCCCAATAGGGCCCCGGGGTTCCCGGGCAACCGTTATCCCCGGGGGGCCTCAAAGCCCCTTGCCCGCCGTGAAGGCCCTAGCCACAAACCGGCCGATGCCGTAGTAGGCCTGCGTGTCCGGCGCAAACACCAGCGGCTCCATCTTCTTGATGTCGACCAGCTGCCTTGCGCCCAGCACGGCATCCTCCGCCTTCACGTCCAGGATCTCGCCCACGAATTGCGTGTGCAGCCCGAGCTCGAACGTGTGCACCAACCTGCATTCGAGGACCAGCGGGAATTCCTTCACGTAGGGAGCGTCAACGAGATCGCTTTTCACCGGGGTCAGCTTGGCCACAGCGAACTTGTCGGCGTTCCTGCCCGACGCCAGCCCGAGGTAGTCCGCCTCCCGGACGTGCGCCTCCGACGGGATGCTGATCGTGAACGCCCGGCGCTCGACGATGTTTCCGTGCGTGTAGGTGGCCTTGCGCAGCGAGACGGCGACGCAGGGGGGCTGTGAGCAGCAGATGCCGCACCAGGCAGCGGTCATTGCGTTGGGCTTTCCGGCCTTGTCGTAGGTCCCGACGACAAACACCGGGGTTGGGTAGACCAGGGTCTTGGCCCCGAGGGACTTCTTCATGATGGAATCGGCTTCGTTGGTTGCGGTGTGGAGATTGAAAGGAGGGAGCCTGTCGCAAAGCCGATCGGCCTAGCATCCTCGAGCCACCCCCGTGGCGCTTCCCGAAGCTTCATGCCGGGCGGGATTCATCACTTGCCCGGGGCTCCCGGCCGGAACTGGTCCACCATCCGCCGGATCTCCCGGGTATGCTCGGGTGTCGTCCCGCAGCACGAGCCGACGATCCCGACGCCGGCCTCGAGGACCTCAGGGACCGCCCGGGCCATGTCGGAGGGGCTTTGCCTGTACACCGCCCTGAGGTTCTCGAGGACGGGCTGGCCCGCGTTCGGCTGCGCCATGACGGGAAGGGAGGAATGCTGCCGGTAGATTCGCGCAACCCTGGCGGCACCCGCCATGTCCATACCCGTCCCGCAGTTCAATCCGACGATGTGCGCGCCCCGCTCCCCGGCGAACTCCGCCGCCTGCTCGGGCGAGACACCCATCATTGTCCGGTAGGAGACCCGGTCCTGCAGCAGGTCATAAGCCAGCGACGCGATGATGCAAGGCGCGCCCGCCTTCCTGGCCGCGTCGATTGCGATGCCAAGCTCCTCGAGCGCCGTCTGCGTCTCGATGATGATCGCATCCACGCCGGCGCCGACGAGCGCGGCGGCCTGTTCCTCGAGCGCCGCCTGCGCCTCCGCCTCGGGGAGGTCGCCGTACGGCTCGAGAAGCGCGCCGAGCGGCCCGATGTCCCCGAGCACATAGCCGGGCCGGCCGCCGAATGCCTCGCGCGCGATCCGGGCGCCGGCCAGGTTGATCTCCGCAAGCTCCGCACCGTGGCCGCGCCGGACGAGCAGGACCCGGTTCGCCCCGAAGGTGTTCGTGATCAGGCAATCCGCGCCCGCCTCGACATAGCGCCTCTGGATCGCGAGCACCCTCTCGGGACGGGTAAGGTTCCAGGCCTCCCCGCACCCACCCTGCTCGAGGCCGGCGGCCATGAGCTCGGTTCCCATTGCGCCGTCGCTGACAAGGCGGCGTTCCCGCACGACTTCATGAAGGAGTCCTCTTGGCATCTCGATTGGGCGGCCGTCCGGCCCCATCTACAACAGCCCCATGCCCGGCATCTTACAACCCATTACGTTCGCCCCGGTCCGGACTGCCAGGGCCCCGGCGGGCTCTCATTTCGCCCGCAGCAGAAGCACCGGCACTCTTACGCTGTGCCGCACCCGCCTGGAGGCCGAGCCGAGGAACAGATCGGCCACAAAGTGGTGCCCGTGGGTGCTCATCGCCACGAGGTCGCAGCCCTTGTCCCGGACCCACTTGACAATCTGTTCGCCCGGCTCGCCGAAGGCCAGTTCAGCCTCGGCCGGGATGCCGGCGGCCTGAAACTCGGCCTGCACGTTCCGCAGATATGCCGTGTCCTCGTCGATCTCGGGACTGACCGCCTCCGCCCCGTAGGTCCGCGCAGCCCAGCCATCGGCGACGTGCAGCAGCACGACGCGGCTTTGCAGGACCTTGGCCAGGGCCTTGATGTGATCGACGATCGCCCGGTCGGTGGGCGTCGCGTCCAGCGTCACGAGGATCTTGTTGTACATGGCCGGCCTTCGGCTGGGGGTTCGTGGGGAGCGGTGCTCAGCCGCCGACGATGACGGCCCAAGCCTGCCTTAGGGCATCCGGCAGGCTATAGATGTCCATCGCGGTAATCAACAGCGCCGTGCCCCAGCCTGTGACCATGAGGAACCAGCCGCTGCGCCACTTTCCCATCCGCTTGCGCGTGCTGGTGAAGTGCAGCAGCGGGAAAATGGCGAAGGGCAGCTCAAGGCACAGCACAACCTGGCTCAGGTTGACCAGATCGGTCACGCTGCTGCTGCCGCGGACGCTGATGATCAGGATCGCCGGCACCACGGCCAGGGTGCGCGTGATCAGCCGCCGCACCCATGGCTTTATCCGCCAGCGCATGAAGCCCTCCATCACGACCTGTCCGGCCATGCTGGCCAGGAGCTAGGATACCACACTCCAACAGGGTCTCCTCATAGGCCCCCGCTGCACCCTCCCGCAGGCGCAGGATGAAGGCGTACCGCTTCAACGGTCGGGCCTCCGGGGGAGCGGGCGTGGGGGCGGCGCTCACCAGCTCACGACCGCCACGGCAAACGGCGCCATCCTGATGCTGCCGCCCGCCACGTCCACGTTGCGCGCGGGACCGTCGCCGGTCCCGGCATCCACGGCCAGCGCGCGCGCCCTGCCCGCGTCCGGGAGCGGCACCTCGATGGCCCGGTCCCGCTTGTTGGCGACCAGCAGCCTGCGGCCTGAGGGCGTCATGAAGGCCTGTGCCGCCAGGTCCGCCGCGCCGGCGCCCCCGAGCTCGGTCTCAACCAGCGTGTCGCCGGGGCGGAAGGAATCCCTGATAAGCTTCAGCACCCAGAAGCGCGCGTTTGGCTTGTTGTCCTCCCCGTTCATCATGCTCACGCTCGGGAACTGCGTGGGATACCCGATCAGCTGCGACTCGCCGATGATGTCGATCTGCTGGCGCGAGAGCCCGATGTAAAGGTAGGCGTAGAGGGACCCGGCCAGGTTCCAGTAGGCTGGCGCGATGGGCTTCATCACGTACCCGGGATTGCCCTGGGAGAGGTCGTCGGCGGAGATCGCGCCCAGCTCATCGGTGTCCGTCCTTGTCTGCGGCGAGAGGCGCTTGCGGATGGCCTCGATGTAGCGGACCGCGGTCAGGAACCCGTCGGCCTGGTCGAAGTAGGTGTACTGCCAGTCGGCGATGGTCTGCGTCGGCGTGGGGACGGCGTAGAAGTGGTAGGAGACGTAGTCGATCGGGATGCCCGGCTTGTGGTTCGCCGGATTCAGGAAGTACTCGAAGTAGCGCGGATTGTCGCGGGGCATGGCCAGCGCCATCCCCATGAACCTGGTCTCCGGGCTGACGCGACGGATGCCCTCGACTATCGCGTCATAGCGCGCCGTGTACTGCTCGGGTGTCGTCGAATGCTCGAACTCCGGCTCGTTGAGCACCTCCCACACGGGCACCTTGTAGTGGTGGCCGGACTCGTGCCGCACTCCGTTCTCGTCGGTGAAGCCGCCATTCACGTACCAGCTCACCAGGCGCCCGTAGTAGTCGCCCAGCTCCTTCCCGCTGGGGTCCCTGAGCTCGGTCCCCTGCGTGTAGTCCCAGACCACCCGGTTCGGGTCGGCCGGATAGGCCACGGGCTTGTCCGTCCTGAAGAGCCACGCCGGGATGGTGCTGAAGTTCACCACCGTGGGATGCCCCTCCGTCGCGGCAAAGAAGTCCGCGGTCATGGGGTCGATGAGGCTGAAGTCCCACGACGTCCCCTTCGGGGTGGGCGGCTCCAGCTCGGCAACGGCCAGCCTCGGGTAGGGCAGCCACGGCACATAGCGCACATAGTCGGCGCCCAGGTCCTTCACGGCCTTGTAGGATGCCGCGCTGAGCTGCTCGCCCGGCCGCAGCGGCGGGTTCACCACCACCTGCAGCGTGGGGATGGATCTTGAGACGGCCGTGGCCTTGTCCCAGCGGATCGCGAGGGTTGCCGCGTCCTGGCCGCGGAGTCCTGCCGCGCCAAGGCATGCAATGGCCGCCGCCAGCGGCACGGCAATGCCGCGCGCCCGTTCCCCGCTCCCGAACATGGGCCAGGGAAACCCCCGGGCCCTGCTCCGTTTCTCCGTGGCTCGCATCATCGTGGTTGTTTGGCCGGTTGCGCGACCGGCGGTTCGCAAGTCTCCTTCAGGGTTCTCCCCTTGTTCGCAAGCACATTAGCCGTGGGGTGCCGCCGCCCCTGATCCCGCGCCGACGGGGCGCTACGCCTCGGCGTCGACGCGGTCGACGATGCCGACGATGATCGAGCGCAGGGGCGCCTTGGGGTCGGATACGACCTGGCGCGCCGAGTTGCCCTCGTCGATGACCAGCACGCGCTGCCCGACGCCGGCGCCCACGCCGCTGTCGATGGCGATGAGGTAGCCCGACGGCTTGCCGGCAAAATCCTCCTTCTCGACGATCAGCATCCTCTTGCCGGTGTAGTACGGGTGGTTGATCGTCGAGACGATGTTCCCGCTGACGGTGCCGATGATCATTGCGGGCAGTTCAGCTCGTCGACGATGCCTATGATCGCGTGGTCGACCGGCACGAACCACGGGTCGAGCGCCAGCGCGGCCTCGCGCCCGCCCTCGAAGTAGACAAGCTCGCCCGCGCCGGCCATGCGGGTGGCGTCGGCGGCAACGAGCGGCTGGCCCTTGGGGGCGCCGTGCTTGTCGAGCGGCTGCACCCAGTGCATCGGGACGCCCTCGAGTCCCTGGTAGACGCGGCATGGCGTGAGGGTGCCGATGACCTTCCCGAGCAGCATCAGGAGACTTCCTCGCCCTCCAGCTCGCGCATGCTCGTGTCGGCGAAGCGCGTGCCGGTCGACAGGTGGCGCGTGAGCGCCTCGTGCGGCCGGGAGATGATGCGAAGCTGGACGTATTCCTTGCGGCCGCGAAGGAAGGCTCCGGCCAGCTCCATCGCGGCCTGCACCTCGTGCAGCGCCCCGTTGTAGACGCTGATGGCCTTGCCGGACATCTCGTACTCGGCGAGCCGGAGCTCGACCAGGCGCACCTCGGTGCCCTTCAGGGCGATCTCGGCGGCGCGCACGTTGGCGGCAATGGTCTCCGTCTCCAGGATGGCGACCGCCTCCTGCTCGCACGGCAGGTGCTGGCCGAGTACCGCCGCATGCACCTGCTCGTGGACGTCGGGCAGGAACGTGTGGTCGAGGACGCTGGACTGGCCGGTGGCGAGCGCCTCCTGGAGCGACTCGTCCACGGATGCCGTCGAGCCGCCGATGACGATGAGGTACCGGCCGTGGCTCACGGTCCCGGACTTGATCATCGCGATCGGCGCCTTCTTCAGCAGCGCGTCGGTGCAATAGATGCCGTCGGCGATGCTCGTGAACTCGATGACCGCGATGGCGGGGTGCTTCTTCATCAGACGATGCGGAACGCCCCCACGAGCGCGCAGCGGCGCAGGCGCGAGAAGCTGCGCGGGCTCGTCATGCCCTCGCCCGTCGGGCTGGCGATCGTGAACGAGGCGAATCCCTCGCCCTTCCACCCGAGGCCGGCCTGCGACGGGCCGTTCTTCACGAAGATGCTCGCGTTGCACTCGCGGGCCATGCGGCTGAGGTTCGACAGGTTGTCCGAGTGCATCACGAACGTATGCCGGCGCGGATGTTCGAGCGCGATGGCAAAGTCGATCCCCTCGTCGGCGTCGCGCACGCGCGTGACGGGCAGGATCGGCATCATCTGCTCCGTCCACAGCAGGGGATGGTCGTGGTCGACCTCGACGATCCCGAGCCGCACCGTGTCGTCGCAGCGGATGCCCGCCTTGCCGAGGATGACGCTGGCGTTCTTGCCGATCAGCGAGCGGTTGACGTCGGCCTCGCGGCGCGGGCCGTTGGTCTTCGAGAAGATGACCTTCTCCAGCGCGGGCAGCTGGTCCGGCTTCACCAGCAGCGCCCCGCTGTAGGTCATCGCCTTGATGAGCTGGTCGGCCACGCTCGACACGACGAGGCACTCCTTTTCGTCGGTGCAGATGATGTTGTTGTCGAACGACGCGCCGAACACGATGTCGCGCCCCGCCTTGTCGATGTCGGCGGTCTCGTCGACGACGATCGGCGGGTTGCCGGGGCCGGCGCAGATGGCGCGCTTGCCGGACTCCATGGCCGCCTTCACGACGCCGCCGCCGCCCGTCACCACGACGAGGCCGATGCCCGGGTGCTTCATCAGCGCCTGGGCGCTTTCCACCGTTGAGTTGGCGATGCAGGTGACGAGGTTGCCCGGCCCGCCCGCCGCGACGACCGCCTTGTTCAGGAGCGCGACGTTGCGGCAGGAGACGCCCCTGGCGTTGGGATGCACGTTGAAGACGACGGCGTTCCCGGCCGCGACCATCGCGATCGCGTTGTTGATGATCGTCGAGGTCGGATTCGTCGTGGGGGTGATCGCGCCTATGACCCCGTACGGCGCCAGCTCGGTCAGCGTGAGGCCGTTGTCGCCGGTCACGGCGCTCGGCTGAAGGTCCTCGGTGCCCGGGGTCTTCTCGGTGACGAGCTGGTTCTTGAGGACCTTGTCCTCGTACCGGCCGAGGCCGGTCTCCTCGTGGGCCTCCCGGGCGAGGGTGGCGCCGTGCTCGCGCATGGCGCCCCGGATCGCGGCGACGACCGAGTTTCGCTTCGCCAGGCCCATGTCGTCGTACTGGCGGAACGCCGCGCCGGCGGCCCGGACGGCCTCGTCGATGCTGTCGAATATCCCGAGTTCGCCGGCGGCCGAGGGCCCGGCAGGCCTTGCCTTGCCCCCCTGCGCGCCGCGGTCAGCCAGGTCGGCGACGATGCGCAGGGCTATGAGCTCGATCTCCTGCTCGGTGAGGCCAGCCATGACGGCTCAATCCTTGCGGTATTTCTCGACGCCGCCGATCTCCCAGGAGTCAACGATGGCCATGATCACGGCGTCGCAGGGCCGGTTCTGCGTGGCGGAGGTCTGCCGGGCGGAGCTGCCCGTGGCCACGAGGACGAGCTCGCCGGGTCCGACCCCGACCGCGTCCACGGCGACCACCTGGCCGCCGGTTTCCTTGCCCTCGGCGTCGACGTGCTTGACGAGCAGGAACTTGAGCCCGTCCATGCTGGCCTCCTTGCGCGTGGCGACGAGCGTGCCGGCAACTTTGCCTAGGTTCATAGACGCATCCCGCCGGGACAGGCCCCGTGGCCCGGCCCGGCAAAGAGATTCGCGCTATTTCTTGGCGGCCTTGGCGCCCCGGCCGAGCGGCAGCACATCGTCCACATTCTGGTGCGGCCGAGCGATGACGTGGACCGCGACGAGCTCGCCAACGCGGCTGGCGGCGGTGCGGCCCGCATCGGTGGCTGCCTTGACCGCGGCGACGTCGCCACGGATGACCGCGGTGACATAGCCGCCGCCGGTCTTCTCGAAGCTGACGAGCTCGACCTTGGCGGCCTTAACCATTGCGTCCGCGCCCTCCACCATAGCGGAGAAGGACCTGGTTTCGAGTAAGCCTAGTGCATCTGCCATATGTGTGTCTCCTAACGTTGATTATGACTTGGGGTTGATGTCGTCGAGAGTGGGCTAGACCCCGCCGCCGCCTTTCATCTCGCGGCCGGTCACGCTGTTGACCGCAGCCTCTGCGGCTCTGGCGGCAACGTCGATATCTTTCTCTTCGCCGCCGAGGTAAACGCGGCCAAAGCTGCCAAAGGCCCGGATCTCCAGGATGTTGATCTCGGCGGCCTTCTCGGCCTCGTTTGCGGCAAAGGCCGCGTAGGCGGCCGGCGCGAGCTCCATGGTGAAGAGCGTGTGGCCCGGCAGGATCATGTTCCCGTGCCGGGTGCGGTTGATGAGCATCGTGTGGTAGTCGTCGATGCGGCGGATCACGCTGCTGCTGTAGATCACCGGCTTGTAGCGCCCGTCCTCCTTCAGCTTGAGCGAATCCAGGATGGCGGCGCCGGCCTGGCGCACATCGGCCTGCGACTCGGAATGGATCTCCAGCATGCCGTAGAGGCGCTCGATGATCTGCATGCCGGGTGTGACCTTCGTGGACTTGAGCGCCACGTCGGTGACGAAATTGATCTCCATCCCCGGCGAGATCTCGACGAACAGCGATGCCTGGCCGGCGATGGGGAGGAACCCCTGGGACACCGTCGCGAAGAACGACGCCACCTGGGGCTGGAGTTGGTCGAGGAAGATGTATGAGCGCAGGTCTGCCATGCTTTTTGTCATCCTTTCATTGCCTAGTACTTGGCGCCTTCCGAAGGCACCGATTGCCCGCCCGCCTCCTGAAGGATCTTTATGCCGCTGCTTGTCCCGATGCGGGTCGCGCCCGCCTGCACCATCCGGCGGAGGTCCGCGAGCGAGCGCACGCCGCCGGACGCTTTGACGCCGAGCCCCCTGTCCCGCACGATCCGGCTCATCAGCGCGACGTCCTCCACCGTCGCCCCGCCGGTGCTGAACCCGGTCGACGTCTTCACGAAGTCGGCGCGGGCCTTGACGGCCAGCTCGCAGGCGCGCGCCTTCTCCTCGTTGGTCAGCAGCGAGGTTTCCAGGATCACCTTGCACCTGGCGCTGCCGTCGCGGCAGGCTTCGACAACCGAGCGGATTCCGCGGAGCACGAGCTCGTCATCGCCGCTTTTCAGCGCGCCGACGTCGATCACCATGTCAATCTCCTTGGCCCCCTGCCGGATCGCGGCCCGGGCCTCCATGGCCTTCGTCTCCGGGGGCTGGGCGCCGAGGGGAAACCCGACCACGCAGCAGACCTTCACGCTCGAACCCTCGAGAAGCTGGGAGGCGAGGGAAACCCACGCCGGATTCACGCACACCGAGTAGAACTTGTGCTTGCGGGCCTCCCGGCAGAGCTGCTCGATGTCGGCCCTGGTCGTGTCAGGCCTAAGAATTGTATGGTCAATGAGTTGCGCGATATTCAGCGGCGGCTGGGCAGGGGCGGCCCCGGCCGGGGCTGCCTGTGCGGCCAGGAGCTCCTGCACGCGCTTGGCAACCTTCTCCATGTCCGGCTGGGAGGGGGTCGGGCGGGTCTCTCCGAGGGCGGCGAGAAGCGTCGCCTGGTGCGCCCCGACCTCTATCGGCCCGTCCTGGATGGCGTTGACCAGCTCAACCCGCCTGCGATGCCGCTCCTCCGAGCATTCGGATGAAAGGAAGGCCTCAACTATTGGCGCGGCCTGCTCAAAACTCGTCTGGCCGGCGCCGAGGGCCAGGACATTGGCGTCGTTGTGCTCGCGGCTGTTCTTCGCCAGCGCGACGCTGTAGCAGGCGGCGGCGCGCACGCCGCGCACCTTGTTGGCCGCCATCGCCGAGCCAATGCCCGCGCCGTCGATCATGATGCCGCGGTCGCACTGCCCGCTGGCGACCAGCCGCGCCACGGTGTATGCGATCCGCGGGTAGTCGACGGCGTCCTTGTTGTGCGTGCCGCAGTCCTGCGCCGAGAAGCCCTTCTCGCGCAAGAACCCCAGCAGCTGGGCCTTCAAATCGAACCCCCCGTGATCCGCTCCGATGGCTATCTTCAGGCTCTTCACAGCCGGAATGGATCCCCCGCCCTCACGGCGAGAAACTGCAAGGAAGGTTGGTTCTCGGGCTCACGCGCGTCGGCGATGCTAAAAGACAGCAGAATGAGGTCAAGTGTGGGTGGCGAAGGATTTTGCAATCCTTCGGGACGCCGGCAGGCAATGAGGCGCCGCGGGAAATTGGGCCGCCGAAGGGCCCCGCAAGGGTTTCTCCGTGGGCGGGGCGGACGAGGGCCGCCGGCGGATCCTCACTTCCGCTCATACATGCCCGTCAGCTGCGCCTGGCTGAGGACGTGCGTCGCCATCGCGCGCTCCACGTCCTCCCTTGTCGCGCAAGGCCTCAGGTCGAGCAGGGCATCCAGCGCATAAATCCTGAAGTTGTAGCAATGGGCCTTCCCAGGGGGCGGGCACGGGCCGCCGTAGCCAAGGTGCCCGAAGCTGTTCACGCCCTGCTTTGCGCCGGCAGGGGTGTACTGGTTCCTCGGAAGCGCCTCGGCCAGCTCGCACGCGGTGGCCGGCAAGTCGTACAGCACCCAATGGACCCAGGTGCCTGCCGGCGCATCGGGATCATCCGCAAGCAGGACCAGGCTCTTCGCGTCGTCAGGCACACCCGTCCATTTGAGGGGGGGCGAGACATTCCTGCCTTCGCAGGTGTACCTCGCGGGAATGGTTCCGCCTTCTTCAAATGCCGCGCTGGCAAGGTGCATGATGCGATTGCGATGCTTAACGGACTCGGGTCTCCGGGAACGCCTGCAGCGTCACTCCTGATGGCGGTCCAAGACTGGCTGCTATGGGGCGGATTGTCCATTCCCGGCGCGGGGGGGAATCCCGCCGGCCGGCAGACCGGAGGTCAAGGCACCGGCGCGATCGGGCCGGCAAATCAGGCCGGGCCTACGCCTCCAGGCCTTCCCCACCGGCGCCGGGGTATTCTGATTTCCCAACGGCGGCGGGTCCGCGCTCGGCGCGGCAGGAATCCATCGAGCTCGATCCTCGCCTTGGCCGGCTGGGCGCCGCCCACACTAATGCCTTGCATATGATTATGGTTTAATGAGATGCACAAATTTCAACCTTGTCGTGGTAACTATGTTTTTTTGTTGCTTTGTTTTTGTTTGTTTGTTTTTTTGTTTTCACATGAAACGGCGCCCAAAGAGACGGAAGGGCACGCCCGGGTCCGGCGTCCCTCCGGTAAATCCCGACCTCCTATCTACCAGGGCCGACGACATGCCCTGGAAGACGACCGCCCGCGACTTCCCGCTCGAGAGGTACGTCGAGGCGATCAGCAAGCTCCACGGCCGGGGGTACAGCTATGCCGACATAGCGTCCTGGCTGAACCAGCAGCTGGCCGCGCAGCTGGGGCACCGGAGAATCACCCGCGGACAGGTCTACCGCATCTACCAGCAGTGGCTCCGGGACTTGGAACACAAGGCCCATGGTTCCCCCGTGGGGCGCGCCGAGCCGCTCAGCGACGAAATTGCGGAAGCCCGGGCGGAGATCGCCGACACAAACATCGCCGAATCGGGGCGGGATGTGAGGCCCCATGCGTTCTACTGATGCAATTGCCGCGCCGGTATGACTTGCCCGCCCGGAGCAGGCGGATCATTCCGGTCGCGTGCCCTGACTGTCGCAGGTCGTTTTCCGCCATGTGGCTCGTGCCGATCCAGGTCGAAATCCCCGCCGGGCTCAAAGCCGACGAACCGCCGCACCGCCTGTGCGTGGGGGAGCGCTGGCTCGAAGTGACGGAGGTCTGCGACCGCTGGTACGAGAAGGGAACCCACCCCGAGTGGCCGGCGGCCGATTACCTCAAGGTGCTCGCCAGCGACGGCCATGCCTACCTCATCAAGCATGATCTGGAATGCAGTGAATGGTATGTCATGCGCCGCTGGTGAGGCCCGCCATCGGCTCCGTGTGCGATCCCGCGCCTCGCCGGCCAACGCCCCCACCGCCAAAGTGCATGATTCCCATCCACGATTTGCTTAGCCGCATCCGGTGGGACCGCGGGTTTTCCAAGGGCCGGATCGAGATCGGCTACCTTGACCGCTTCGAACGGCGGATTATTCGCGTGCCGTTCCGCGGCCTGCGATTCCCGGAGGACCGGCGCCATGCCTTCGAAACCGTGGACGCCGACGGCGTGCGCCGCCGGATCCCCTTCCACCGGGTGCGGGAGGTGCGCCGCGATGGACGGATCATCTGGCGCCGGCCGGGGGTAGGTCCGGATTCGCCGCAATAGCCGCGAAACTAGCCCGAGGATCGAACAGAGGCGTCTGGGCGGGCCACCCCACCCCTTCGGGTTGCGCATCTCGGCCATGGCTCTCTAACTGATCCGCATGGATGACCTCCTTGGCTTCCTCGCCCGGCTTTTCACCGAACCGCCGGCGTATTACCTCTCGTGGCCTGCGGCGGCGATGGTCGCGGGCACGATAATCGGGACGCTCTCGCCAAGGGCCGCGGCTCAGCTCGCCATCATCCCGCGATCGGGGGGCGGACTCCTCGGGATCATCACGGCGCCATTCGTCCACGGCGGCTTTGCCCACCTCGTTGCGAACCTTCCGGCTTTCCTCGTGCTGGGCGCGCTCGTGCTCCGGCGCGGCGAGACGAAGTTCCTCGGAGTCGCGCTGGCGATCGCGCTGGGGCAAGGCGTGCTGACCTGGCTTCTGGGCCGCAGAGCGGCGCATGCGGGCATGAGCGGCGTGATCTTCGGCTTCTTTGGCTACCTGCTTGCCCTCGCGTGGTTCACACGGACCGGGACCGACCTCCTGGTGGCCGGATGTGTGCTCATCTTCTACGGCGGCATGCTGGCGGGCGTCGCCCCCGTGCGCAATGGAACCTCCTGGGAAGGCCATCTTTTCGGGATAATTGCCGGTGTCGGGGCGGCATGGTTCCAGTACCGCGCGTGATTCCCAAAAAGGCGGTGCCCGACTCCTTTCACGCCCCTCCTGCAGCCCCCGTTCCCCGTCCCGGGCATACGCCGCCACCCAATGCCGGGGCCTGACCGCGGGTAGGCGCGCGCCCGGCATGCCGCCCTCTGTGTTGTCGCCTGAGGCAAAAGAGCGACCCCTGATCACGGGCCAACCTGGCGAACGGCCAGATGCTTGGGCACCACCGCTCCCGGCGCCTGTCCATGAATCCGCATGCTCCTCAGCAAACCCTCCATTCTTCGCCATCCCGCCCTTTCGCTGGCTCTAGCCGCGACCATTCTCGTTCTCGCGTCCGGATGCGCCGTGGTCGTTGCCGGCGCGGCCGGCGCGGGAACGGTCGCGTATATCCGCGGGGAGCTCGACGCCACCCTCAACGAGCGGTACGACCGGGTAATCAGCGCCTCGAATGATGCCGTGGAGAAGCTTGAACTAGCCAGGATAAGCGAGGCGAAGGATGTGTTCTCGGCCGTCATCATCGCGCGCACGGCCGAGGACAAGAAGGTGAGGATTAAGCTCACCAAGGAGGGCGAGAAGATGACGAAGGTGCAGATCCGCATCGGGATCTTCGGGGACGAGGAGAAGTCGAGGGCGATCCTCGACAGGATCAACGCGGGCCTCTGAGGCCGCCTCCAGGAGCGCGGCCGCAGGGCGACTCGGGCGCCATGGCGCCCCCGCGGCTCCATCCGGCTCAACGGCGCTTCGCCGGATCGTCGCGCCGCAGCTTGCTGTGCCGCTGGCCGTAGCCGAAGTAGATCGTCAGGCCTATCGCCATCCAGATCACCAGCCGCAGCCAGGTGTCGCCCGGCAGCGAAGCCATCTGCACCAGGCAGATCCCGGCCCCGAGGATCGGCACCAGCGGAACAAACGGCGTGCGGAACGGCCGGGGCAACTCCGGCCGGAGCCTGCGCAGGACCGGGATCCCGATGCAGACGAGGACGAACGCGAAGAGCGTTCCGATCGAGACGAGCTGGCCCAGGACGCTCAGCGGCAGGAGCCCCGCGGCCACCGTCGCGACTACCCCGGTCACTATCGTCGTGATGTAGGGCGTCCGGAACCGGGGATGCACCCGGGCGAACGATGGCGGAAGCAGCCCGTCCTTGGCCATGGAGAAGAATATCCGCGGCTGGCCCATCAGCATGACCAGGATCACCGAGCTCAGTCCCGCGATGGCCGCGACCTCGACGAAAAAGCGCAGCACCGGGGGCGCTCCGACGTGCTGCAGGGCATACACGACCGGCGCAGGATTGTTCAATTCCGTGTAGCGCGCCATGCCACACAGGACAAACGAGACGCCCACGAAGATCAGCGTGCAGATCCCGAGGGAGCCTAGGATCCCGATCGGCATGTCGCGCCTGGGATTGCGCGCCTCCTGCGCCGTCGTGGACACGGCGTCGAAGCCGATGTAGGCGAAGAAGATGACCGCCGCCCCCTTGAAGACCCCGCTCCAGCCGAACTCGCCGAAGCGCCCCGTGTTCGGCGGGATGAAGGGGGTCAGGTTGGCCTTCGCCAATGCGCGATGGCCGAAGAGGAACCACGCCCCGAAGCCGATGACGGACAGCAGGACCGCCACCTTCACGATCACCATGATGTTGTTGAACGTGGCTGACTCCTTGATCCCGATCACGAGGAGGCAGGTCAGGAATACGACTATCGCGGCCGCCGGCAGGTCAAAAAGCGCCCCCGTGGTCTGGAAGGCCCCTCCGGGGACGTACTTGATCGGCGCCTGGCACAGCGTGGCCGGAAGGCGCAGCCCAAACTCCGCAAGGAAGTCCTGCGTGTGCCCGGACCAGCCAACCGCGACCGTCGAAGAGGCGAAGAGGTATTCAAGGATAAGGTCCCAGCCGATGATCCAGGCCACGAACTCACCCAGGGTAGCGTACGCGTAGGTGTAGGCGCTCCCGGCGATGGGGAGCATGGCCGCGAACTCCGCGTAGCAGAGCCCGGCGAACAGGCACCCGAGGCCCGATATGATGAACGAGAGGACGATCGCCGGGCCGGCATAGAGCGACGCCGCGTTGCCGGTGATGACGAATATGCCGGCGCCGATGACGGCGCCGATGCCAAGGCTCACCAGGTTGACGGGGGTCAGGCTCCTGTGCAGCTCCTGGCCCGTGGCGGCATCGGCATGCAACTCGGAAACCAGCTTCGTTCGGAAAAGGTCCATGGGGATCGTGGATTAATGGCAGATTCGGGCCGGCAACCAAGGATTTCCTCAAGCGGGGCCCAGTTGCGCGCCCGCGAGCGGCCTTTCGCGGATCCGGGCCGGTGACCCGCCCCCGGCGGCTTGCCCCCGGTGCAGCGACCCGGCGCCGGCCGCCGCTTCGGGTCGAATCCTGGGTAGCAGCCCAGTTAATCTGTGCCGGATTCGGCAAATGCGTGGCAGACACGGGCCGCCCCGTCCGTTAACCTGCAGCAAGAAAGAGTCACCCCATGACCAAACTATCCGATTCCGAGATCGCCCGGATGCACCCCGAGACCCTCGCCCTAAGCTACGGGTTCGACCCGTGGCTGAGCGAGGGCGCGGTGAAGCCGCCGGTGTTCCTCACGTCCACGTTCGCCTTCAAGCACGCAGCCGACGGCAAGCAGTTCTTCGCGTGGGCTCACGGCGAGGGAACGCCGCCGCCCAGGCGCGAGATGGGCCTGATTTATTCGCGAATCAACAACCCGAACCTCGAGATCTTCGAGGACCGCGTCGCCATCTGGGAGGGGATGAAGGACGCCTACAGCTTCTCCAGCGGCATGGCCGCCATCGCCACGACGCTGCTGGCAACCCACCAGCCGGGCGACGAGATGATCGTATGCGCGCCGGTCTATGGCGGCACCGACTCGCTCATCCACCATTTTCTGAAGCGCTTCGGCATCGCCGCGCACTTCGTGCCGGCGGGAGCCGATGCGCCGGCCCTGGCGGAGCCGCTCATCACGCCGCGCACCCGCTCGATCTTCATCGAGAGCCCGGCGAATCCCAACAACCGGCTGACCGACATCGGCCGCATGAAGGAACTTGCGCTGAGCCGCGCCCCCGCGGCCCCCGGCCAGACAGCCGGCCGCATCCTCGTGATCGTCGACAACACGATGGCGGGCCCCGTATTCGCCAGGCCCGCAAAGGTCGGCGCGGACATAGTGCTCTATTCCGCCACGAAGTTCATCGGAGGCCACTCGGACGTGGTGGGCGGCGTGGCGCTGGCGAACGACGACGCGCTACTCAACGTGATCGCGCAGCATCGCGCGCTCCTCGGCGGGATGCCCAATCCGTACACGGCCTGGCTGCTCACGCGCTCCCTTGAGACCCTGAAGATCCGGGCCGAGCACCAGCAGCGCAATGCCGGACAGGTGGCCGCGTATCTCGTCTCGCACCCGAAGGTGCGCAAGGTCCTCTACATCGGGCTGCTGACCCCGGACCACCCCGAATACGAGATCTACAGGAAACAACACACCGGCCCGGGCTCGCTGATCTCGTTCTACATCCGCGGTGGGGAGCAGGAGGCGTTTGCGTTTCTTGATCACCTGAAGGTCTTCCGCCTCGCCGTCTCGCTCGGTTCGACCGAATCGCTGGCGCAGCATCCCGCCACGATGACGCATTCGGGCCTCACGCCCGAGGACAAGCGAATGGGCGGGATCAGCGACGACCTGGTGCGGCTCTCCATAGGGATCGAGAACCACGAGGACCTGATCTGGGACCTGCAGCAGGCCCTGGAATACGCCTGAGCCGCGCCGTTAGGCGGGTGCGCCCTCCGCCGCGCCTTGATGCTCGCTGAGAGGCCCCACTATGCTCACATATCACGTTCACCCTGGGGCCAACCACCAAGAATGAGCATCTACCAGCAGCACCTCGAGAAAAACGCCGCCAACTATGCGGCGCTGTCACCGGTAAGCTTCGTTGAGCGCAGCGCGGAGGTGTTTGCCGGCCTCCCCGCCGTCGTGCATGGCGCGCGTCGGTACACGTGGGCGCAGACCCGGGAGCGCTCGGCGCGGCTCGCCTCGGCGCTCAAGTCCATGGGGGTCGGCCGCGGCAGCACGGTGAGCGTGATGCTGACGAACACCCCCGAGATGATCGAGGCCCATTACGCCGTGCCCGCGCTGAACGCGGTGCTGAATGCCCTCAACACGCGGCTCAATGCGCCGGTGCTAGCCTGGCAGATGAGGCATTGCGAGACCTCGGTGCTCATCGCGGACCGCGAGTTCTCGCCCGTGGTCGGCGAGGCATTGCGCCTCCTCAGGGCCGAGGGGGGCCAGGCGGTCGAGGTTATTGACGTCTGCGACGGCGAGTACACCGGCCCCGGCGAGCGCCGGGGCCCGCACGACTACGAGAGCCTGCTTGCGGCGCACGAGCCCCTGCCGCGGCTTGAGAGCCCCGCCGACGAGTGGGACGCCATCGCGGTCAGCTACACTAGCGGCACCACGGGCAACCCCAAAGGCGTCGTGACCCACCACCGCGGGGCCTACCTGAACGCGGTGTGCAACGCGGTGACGTGGACGATGCCGCAGTTCCCCACCTATCTGTGGACGCTGCCGATGTTCCACTGCAACGGCTGGTGCTTCCCGTGGACGGTGGCGATGCTGGGCGGCACCCATGTATGCATGCGCCGCGTGGACGCCAAGGGCGTCTTCCAGGCGATCCGCGATCACCGGGTCAGCCATTACTGCGCGGCCCCGGTCGTGCACAACATGCTGATCAATGCGCCGGCGGATTTGCGCGCGGGAATCGATTTCAGGGGCCGCCACAAGGTCTGTGGCATGGTTGCGGGCGCTCCGCCGACGGCATCGATGATCGAGGGAATGGCCCTCATCGGAATCGACATAACCCATGTCTATGGCCTGACGGAGGTCTACGGCCCCGCCTCCGTCGCGGTCAAGCAGCCGTCCTGGGAGCAGCGGAGCCTGTCCGAACAGACGCAGCTCAACGGCCGCCAGGGGGTGCGTTACGCACTTCAAGAAGGCATGACCGTGCTCGACCCTGAATCGATGGATCAGATCCCGGCGGACGGCACGGCCATCGGCGAGATCATGTTCCGAGGCAACATCCTCATGATGGGATACTTAAAGAACCCGAAGGCCACCGAGGCGGCTTTTGCCGGGGGCTGGTTCCACACGGGCGACCTCGCCGTGATCGACCCTGACCGCTACGTGAAGATCAAGGACCGCAGCAAGGATGTCATCATTTCGGGCGGCGAGAAGATCAGCTCGATCGAGGTCGAGGAGGCGCTGTGCCGCCACCCTGCCGTGCAGGCCTGCGCAGTGGTTGCGAGGCCGGACCCGAAATGGGGCGAGGCTCCACTGGCATTTGTAGAGACCAAGCCCGGGGCGTCGGTCACCGCCGCTGAACTCGTGGCCCATTGCAAAGCCCTGCTGGCGAGCTTCAAGACGCCGCGGGAGATCCGGTTCGAGGCCATACCGAGGACGAGCACCGGCAAGGTGCAGAAATTCGAATTGCGCGAGCGGGCAAGGGGCCCAGCCTCCCCTGGATAATCGGCCATCAGGAACCCGCTTCCGCCGCGTCCATGCCCAACGCCGCCATCGACTCACTGCTTCTCTACGCGAGGGACGCGCGCGGAGTCATCACGCTCACGCTGAACCGGCCGCAGGCCTTCAACGCCCTGTCCGAGGCGATGCTTGATGCCCTGCAGTCCGCCATGGACCGGGTCGCGGCCGATCCGGGCGCACGGGTGGTGGTCATCGCCGCGGCCGGCAAAGCCTTCTGCGCGGGCCATGACCTCAAGGAGATGCGGGCCTCGCCGTCGCTAGCCTACTACGAACGCCTCTTCGCGAAGTGTTCCTCGATGATGATGGCCATCCAGAAACTGCCGGTGCCGGTGATCGCCCGGGTCCAGGGCATTGCCACCGCCGCGGGCTGCCAGCTTGTGGCGATGTGCGACCTTGCGGTGGCTTCAACCGATGCGCGTTTCGCCGTAAGCGGCGTCAACGTGGGCCTGTTCTGCGCCACGCCCGGCGTGGCGCTTTCGCGCAACGTCGCCCGCAAAGCTGCTTTTGAGATGCTGGTGACCGGCGACTTCATATCTGCCGAGCAGGCGAAAGAAAGGGGCCTTATCAATCGTGTGGTTCAAGGCGATGCGCTCGATGCCGAGGTTGAGTCTTTGGTTGCGCGCATCGTGGGCAAACCGCGGGTGGCGATCGCCCTTGGAAAGGCTCTGTTCTACCGCCAGCTGGAAGAGCCCATTGCCGCGGCGTACTCGGATGCTAGCAAGACCATGGCCTGCAACATGATGGATGACACCGCGCTTGAAGGTGTCCAGGCGTTTATCGAAAAGCGCCAGGCGTCCTGGGCTGGGCCGCAGAAACGGCGCAAGAGAAAATCATAGGAATACCATCGGATCGCCGCCGCTGCACAGCGGCCTGGATTCCCTCGACCCAGCGGGCTTTCCGGCACCCGCGCACCGGGCGTGGAGGCAATGGCAACCTTTCACCGGCCCATGCCCAGGGCGCAATGCCCGTAGTCGCGGCCCTGCTCCAAGACTCACAGCCCGCCGTGGAACCGGCCGAATGCATGCGCGAGCATGACCGAAAGGGCAAGGACGCCCGCCCCGAGGACAAGGACGTGCCTGGTATTGCGCAGTTCGAATCTTCCGACCCGGCACACCAGCAGATAGGCGACGGCAAGATTGAAGAGGCCCCACAGGACGTTGACCGTGGAGGACGACAACCCTTCGCCGGGCGGGGTAGCGAACGGACTCTGGAAGGCATGGCCCGAGATCCCATTGCCGAGATGAGGCAGCGCGTTCGCGAGGAAGGCGCCCCCGAAGAAGTAGGACAGGTAGTGGTACCAGCGCATGATGGCATTCTTTCTGGAGCTCGACTCGCCCGCGGTCACGGCCAAAACGAGCGCGCTTCACCCGATGCGCACGCTTTGGGCGCCATTCGGGATTTGAAACCCGGCGCGCGTCACTGAGCGGTCACGCTCAACGTATTGTAGCCGGCGCTTTCAATGACCAGCTTCGCTCCCGCAGGCAGGTTCTCAACATTGAGCAATCCGCCGCCCTCTATCGTGGCGGACTGCACAGACGCCTTTGCCGAGCCGCCGATCGTGATCTTCACCTTCAGGGGATCGGTGTTCAGGTTGCGAACGTGCATCGTGAATCCGCGGGCCCAGAAGTCCTTTTCGAGTGTTGTCTCAACCGGCAAGGCCCGCGCCTTGACGGCCAGCGGCTGAAGCTTGGCGAGCTCGTCTTGGGCCCTCGCCAGCTGCGATTTCAGCTCCCCGGACTGGCGCTTGGCCTCGTCGAGTTCCCTGCGCAGCCTGGATGACTCATCGTTGGCCGAATTGATCTTCGCCTGGAATGCAGCCTGCATTTCGGACACCTGGGCCTTGGCCTTGTCCGCCTGGGACAAGAGGTCGGCCCGGGCCTTCTCGAGCTGCGACTGGAGGTCCGACTGCCTGGCCTGCGCCTTGTCCAGCTGCGCCTGCAGGTCCGATCGCGCGGTCTTGGCCTTGTCGAGCTGCGCAGAAAGGTCGGCTGCCTGCGCGTTGACCTTGGCCAGGTCGGCCTTCACCTGGCTGGCCTCGGAATCAGTCTTGGCGAGTTGCACCTTCCCCTTGGCCACCGCGGAATTCAACCGGTAGACTGCGGCGCCGAGGGCGATTGCAATAATCGCGAGAACAAGGACCGCCGCGCGAACGGCAATAGGAGTTCCCGCGGGGATGGGCTCCTCCTTGGCGGGAGGGAATCGCACGTCTCTGGGGGACATCTTGGGTGGGGTTTCGATCATGGAGTTTCGAGGTTCTGCACATTTAGACAACGAAATCTTGGACTTGAGCGCCCTCGTCTCCCAGGAAGATGCGTCTGGCGCAACATGTTCATGCAAAGCGGGTTCAGGCGCCTCCGGCTTCTTGCGGCTTGCATTCCCGCCATATCGAAGTCGGTTGCCGTGTCTTGGATGCCAAAGCGCAATTCGAGGATTCGCCCGCCGCGCCGAGAAGCTCGTCGCGGCCCCAGGTTTTCTTGCCAGCGCCGGCATGGCACAATTGCAGCTGTCGGTAACCGCACAGAAACAATATCCATCCCGGAATGCACCTCCCCCGAAGGATCCTTCTCTTGTCCATTGGGACCCTGGCGTTGATCGGCCCGGCTTCCGTCCGGATCAGCGCCGCGGAGGTCGGCAGCAACCACCCCGCTTCGGGCGCCTATTCCCCGGTGAACCCCTCGGGCTGGGGCACCGCAAGCTGGCCCCTGGGCGCGTCGTATGCCGCACGGTACGGCAGCACCCTGGACGTGGGCGTCTATTCGGCCAATGCCACGAACGTGGTCCTGGAGATCTATCTCGCCGACACCGGGGCGGACGCCGCCTACGACTACACGATGGCGAAAGGGGCTGACAATATCTGGCGGGCTGCCGTGGCCAACGTGCCCGGGCTGGCCCTGTACGCGTTCCGCGCCTGGGGCCCCAACTGGCCGTACAGCAGCGCCTGGGCCCGCGGCAACTCCGCCGCCGGCTTCCTCGCCGACTGCGACGCCCAAGGGAACCGCTTCAATCCAAACAAGGTTCTCTACGACCCCTACGCGCGGGAACTGTCCCACAGCCTGGTCATTCCGGCCCTGCTGGCCGCCGGGGAGGGATACGGGATGTACCTGTCCGGCGGCGGCAAGGGCCTGACCTATGCCGGCCCCGTCACCGGAGGGGCGGCCATTGACCAGCGGCAGGTGGACACCGGGCGCTGGGCCCCCAAGGCCGTGGCGCTCGTGGACACAACGGATACCGGGCCCAGGCCGAACCTGAATCCAAAGGACGCGATCATCTACGAAACCCACCTCAGGGGCCTCACGGCGCATCCCTCCAGCGTGAGACTGACGGCGCTGCTGAGCCGCTACTCGGGATTCCAGGACGCGGCGGACGTGCCCGACAGCCTGCGCGGAACCTATGCCGGGGCCGCTTACATGGCCGGCTATCTGAGGGACCTGGGCTTCAACACCGTGGAGTTCCTCCCGGTCCAGGACACCAACAACTCGGCGAATGCCACGACTGCGCCGACCTCACCCGCCGGCCCCGGATACTGGTGCTATTGGACCTACGGATTCTTCGCCCCGGACAGGCGCTACGCCAGCAACCAGGCGCTGGGCGGCCCCACGGCCGAGTTCAAGAAGATGGTGGCCGCCTTCCACCGGGCCGGAATCGAGGTGTATTTGGACGTGGTCTACAACCACACGGGCGAAGGGGGGCTCCAGGACAACAACAACCCCGATGTGGCCGAGATCGACGGGTTCCGCGGGCTGGACAACAGCTCCTACTACACGCTCTCCCCGGGCGCCCCAAAGTACTACTGGGTTTCGACCGGCGTCGGAGAGAACCTCAATTGCGGCACCGCCCCCGTGCAGAACCTGGTGACGGATTCACTGGCCTACTGGTCCGGCACCATGGGCGTGGACGGATTCCGGTTCGACCTGGCGGTCGAACTCGGGCGCAACGGGTCCTCCGGATTCACGACCAACGGGGCGATCTCCTCGCCCCTTCTGGCAAACATCGCCTCCTGGGCCGGCGCCAACGGAGTCAAGGTCATCGCCGAGCCGTGGGACACGAATGACGGGGACGAGATCGGGAAATTCCCCGCGGGGTGGGCCGAATGGAACGGCAATTACCGGGACGCGGTCCGGCTCGCCTTGACAGGGACCCTCTCCGGGGCGAACGGAGTGGGCTACGCCGACGCCTTCTATGGGGATTACAACCAGTTCAACGGAGCGGGCGGCCCCCACAAGTCCGTGAACATGATCGTGTGCCACGATGGATTCGGCATGACGGACCTGGTGAGCTACGCCTCCCAGACCAACGCCAGCCTCGCGTGGCCCTTCGGGCCGAGCGACGGGGGAAGCAACAACAACGAGAGCTCCACCTGGGGCGGCAACCCGACGATGCGGCGCCAGGTGATAAGGTCCCTCTGGACCTTTCAGGTTCTGAGCCGGGGCCTTCCGATGATGGTCTGGGGCGACGAATTCGGGCGGACGGTCAACGGCAACAACAACGCCTACAACGTCGATTCGGTGGCCACCTGGAACAACTATTCCATGATCGGCACCAACAGCCCCGACACGGTGGCCACCGGGGATGCCACGGGCGGGACGATGGGGTACGCCGACAACCTCGGGACGTTTGCGGGCGCCACCAACGGGAATTTCGCGTTCCTCCAGCATCTGCTGCAGCTCCGGGCGGCCCATGCCGCCTTCCGGCAGCAGGACTACAGCGAGCCGGTGACATTCACCAACGCCGATGGATCAGGCGGCTTCAGCGAATGGAGCAGCCCCTCCGCCACGATCTACATCTCCGGAAGCGCGGTGGGAGACCAGGACTTCGTGGTCTTGAACAACTTCTCGGGCTCGGGCGTAACCTTCAGCGTGCCCGCGGGTCCCGCGGGCACTCGCTGGGTCCGGGTCATCGACACGAACAACTGGGCGGAGGCCTCGGGCAATTTCTGGGACGCATCCGGCGGCCCAACGATCGGCGGGACCTACGGCGTGGGCAACCAATCCGTGGTGGTTCTGGAAGCGGTGCCCAACACCCGATGAACCCATGCCTTGACCCTCGCCAGGGCCATTTCCCCTGGCGTGCACATCGGCGCGGGCTCGGTCGAACGTGCCAAAGCAGCCTCAATCCGAGTGGTCGTGGAGTGACCACTCACAGGTAATGAATTGAGCAAGGGCGTGCCTGGGCCCGGGCGCGGGAATCCCGTAATGCTTTATATATTAGGGTCATAGGACATTTTAGGCGGATGGAATGAATTAAGCCTGCAGTGATGGAGCCATGTCGAGTCTCACCGCAAAACGACCGTTCATTCTCGCCTCGCTTGCAATCGCGATCACCCCGCCTCTCTCCGCCGCGATCTCCGGCAGCGAATGCGCGCGGGTCCCCGCGCATGCCAACACCGTGTTCCTCCTTCCGGCCAAGGAACGCGCTCCGGCGATGCATGGGGATGATACGGCGAGCGGGGCCGGGCTGCAGAACATGTTTGGGGGCGCTGAAGGCGGTATCTCATTCCGCGCGGGCTTGGGCGGCACCCTCGATGAAGCTCCGCCCCTGTTGACGCCGGTTCTGTGGAAACCATCAACGGCGACGAATGATGCCGCCTCCTATGAGGTGGGGCGGCCCGCGGGCACGGCGGTGACCGCGGGCATTTCGAACCTGTCCAACCGGGACTTCATGTCCGGTGCGGTCGGCTCCGGGCTCGTTCCTGCATGGCCGAAGGCTTCCATCGACGCCCCCCGGAACCCCGATTTCCCGAACAAGGGCGGCGTCAAGCAAACGGACCCCGGCCGGTCATCCGCCGACAGGGCCGGGCAAAGGGACGCCGACTTCTACCGCAGGGCGCATGAGGCGATCGACCATGGGATCCTGCCCGACCGCAGTTATCTGGCTGCACGCGATATCGGAGCCGGATTTCAGCTGCGTGTCCTTGGGGCGCCCGCGCCACCCCTCGAAGGTGAAAATGCCGGCGACCGATCGCAGGCTCAGTTCCCGATCTTCTCGGTGGCATGGTGACCCATGAGAACGCCCCCTGCCCGTCTGCCCAAGCTACCCCGCATACACGACCGACCTCATTGGCCTCTGCACGCTCGCGCGGCAGATGCCTCTCCATGCCGGGATGGGCGCGGCCGAGCGCGTAACCCGGGCCGTGGAACCGGGAAGCCGGCGGATACCGGAGCCCCGATGCCATGAGTGCCTTGTCTCCCCGCGGCAGACCATCCCCAAGACAGGGCGGTCCATCCTCTCAATACCGACCAGATTAACGCCGGCAAAAGCGCCGTTATTTCGTCATTTCGCCGGGAACGACAAAGAAAAATCCATATGAAAACCTCAGGGAAGATACTCCTCGCAGTGATACTGGGATCCGCGTGCGTGTGCCGTTCAAGCGCCGCTGCGGAAATCAAAGACGGGTTCATGATGAAACATGGTCAAATGCTGATCACCGAGAACGGCGAGACCAAGCCGGTGGTGGACGACGTGAAGTTGTTCGACGGCACGGTAGTCCGCGCGGACGGGACCGTCATTATTCCGGGCGACGTCCGAACGGACCTGCGTGAGGGCGACACGATGTCCTTTGGAGGCACAATCACGAGGGCCGCCACGGGGACGGTGGAGATAACGGCCGATGGGGTCATCATGAAGGATGGCCAGATAATGATAAGCAAGGACGGGAAGACGTCCGTGATGAGCAAGGACTTCGTCGCATTGGATGACGGCACCAAAGTGACGAAGTACGGCACCGTCATCGCCCCAAACGGGCAATCGAGTGTGCTGAAGGACGGTGAAGAGATCCTGATGGATGGAAGGATCCAGAGATACTGACCGCGGTCGGCCCCGGTTCGAAAGAGGCGATCCCCTTCCTTCTCGAGAACAACCCTTCCGATGCGGATGGCCTGGTGCCTAGGCCGCGGGTCTTGGGAGGCCCTAGGCGCGCCTACCGGTCTCCCGGCACGCAGCGGCGGGCACGCAACCGCCAGCGGTTGTCCTCAAGCCTGCCGTGAGGGAATCCCAGGGACAACGATCCGCGTGGCAACGGAGACCCGCCGTCATGTCGAATAGAACTCGTGCGCGGTCCTTATCGCCATGCGCAGATTCTCCCTCGGCGTTTTCGAGCCGACGGTGCAGTCGGCGCCCAAAATGAAATTCGCCGGGGCATTCTTGAGCGCCTCGAGAGCCGCTTCCCTGACCTCTTCGAGGCTGCCGGTGGTCAGAATGCCATGGCGGTCGAGTCCGCCCATGATCGGCCGCCTGAAGATCTCGGCGGCCTCGCGCATCGTCAGCGGCTTGTGGTCGGCCGAGAGCGGAACGTTGACCACACGCCCCGGGTAGTCCTGGAAGCGCAGATCGAACTCATCATAGGAACCGTCGTAGTCGCATACATGGAGGATGTTATAGGGGACCAGCTGCGCGACCTCCTTGTAGAGAATCATGTCGTAGGTCTTGATGGCGCGGTTGAAAAGCCCCCGGTCGGCCACCCGGTTGGTCTCGCCCCCCTGCGTGCAGGTGTAGAAGCCATCCGCCCCAAGGCGTGCGGCGCCACGCACGAAATTCAATATTGAGAGGGTGATGTTCTCCATCCCCCGGCAGACCGACTCGGCATCCTGCTTGACATGCTCCACCAGGACCTCCCAAGGCACGGCCTGCTTCGCCATCTGGTAGGGCGAATACAGGGTCTGGATGATCAACGCCTCGGACTTGGCCTCCTTGACCAGACTCCTCAGGAGATACAGGGACGGCTCGAACCACTCCTCCGGAAGAACCGGGATCCTGGCCCAGTCCTGCGGCGTCTTGATCTGGGCGCCCGGCGGAAGCTGGAGCTGCTGCTCGTCGAACTGGATTTTGACAAAATCCATCCCGGTGCCGCGAAAATAATCCAGGTGCGCGCCGACGGCCGCGTCGCCCCGCACCCCGAAGTGCATGAAGAAGGCGGCGGGAACGTAGTTGGGCCTGACCGGCATCTCGAACGCCTCCATCATGAGATCGCGCTTCGACTTGCCCGGCTTTGCCGCCCGGCCTTTCGCGGGCGGGGAACCTTGCCCGTCGCCGCTGGCCTGTGCGCCCTCTGCCAGGGCCGCCTTCATGCCAACCAGCGAGCCGATCGACGCCACTGAAACGCCCTTGATGAAGTCCCTCCTAGTCGAGGTAGCCATCCGACACTCGGTACCGCGGCGGATGGCATCAGTCAAGCGGCCGCCCCCTCGGACTGCCCGCGACAGCCGCGCTCCCGCCTAGTCGACCAGGGCCACCGCCCGGATCGGAGACCCGTCCCTTCCTGCGAAGGCCAGGGGAAAGCCGACGAAGACGAACGTGTCCGGCAGGAGATCCAAGTGCGCCAGCGACTCCACGACCACGATTTCAGCCGGGGCCTCGAGCAGGATGTGGTGCACCTCATACCAGTCGCGGCCCGGGGTCGGCGTGTCCATTCCCAGGAGCCGGATCCTGCGGGCCGCCAGGTAGCGGGCCGCGTCCTGGGTCAGGGATGGAAAATCGGAGAAGTAATGGGGCTTGCCGTATTCGCGGTGCCACCCGGTCTCGTAGATGATCCGCGCCCCGGCCGTCAGGTGGCGCTCGAAGGGCCGGAAGTCTTCCACGCCGATCTCCTCGCGGGGCCGCTTCGGGATGCGCAGCAGGCGCGCCGGCCCGTGAAGCCAGTCAAGCGGCATCTGGTCGATCGTCCTTCCCCCTTCCACGAAGTGCGACAACGCGTCCATGTGGGTCCCCTGGTGGGAGCCCATGCTGATGAAGCTCAGGTTGAACTTGTCCGCGGCGATGGTCTTGTGGGTCTTGACGCTGAGCTCCGGGTCGCCCGGGAACGATGCCTGGCCGTGAACCAGCGGATGGCTTAGGTCGATGTAGCGCATGGCTTGCTAGTCCGGGAAATGCCGTTCGATCTTCGCCTTCAGGAAGCGCACCGACTCGCGGAGGTCCCCCATGCCGTTCATCCCGTCCTCGATGGAGATCCAGGAATCGAACCCGACGCTCCTCAGGATGGAGAAGATGCGGTCGTAGTCGTTGAGCCCCTTGCCGACCACGCCGTGGGACAGCCGGGCCGCGTAGCCGGCCGCGTCCTCCTCCCGCCGCAGGTCGTCGAGGGTGCCGCTCGTGAGGAACCGGTCGCTCGCGTGCATGGACACAACGCGGTGCTTGACCCGCTCCAGCAATGCCAGGGGATCCTCGCCGGCCAGGATGGCGTTCGACGGGTCGAAGTTGACCCCGAACCACGGCGAATCGATCTGCTCCACGATCTGCACGAAGACGTCGCCCTTCTGGGCGAACTCCGGGTACACCCAGTAGTTGTCCTTGTAATGGTTCTCCAGGGTCAGGACGACGCCGTGTTCCCCCGCAAACGGGATAAGCGATCGGATGGCCCCTACGACCTGCGCCACGCCCGCCTCCCGCGTAAGGCCCGGCCGCCTCTGGCCGGACAGAACGCGGCAGAACCGCCCGCCGAAGAACGCGGTGAGCTCGATCATCCTGCGCTCGCGCTCGATCTCCCGCTTGAGGAGCTCGGGATCGGGCTGGGTGAAGTCGGGCGAGCAGCAGAGCATCGGCATTGCCAGGCCGTGTTTCCTCAGGCGGTCCCGCGCCTGCGCGAGCGGCGCGGGCCCGTCCTCGACGAAACCCGAATAGAACTCCAGTCCGTCGATGCCGAGGGTTGCCGCCAGGTCGATCCATTCGACCAGCTTCATGGTGTGATGGACGCAGAGATCGTCCATGTAGCACTTGGGAAATGCCGCCAGGCGGGGTTTGGTCACGGTTCCTTGATTGGATTCCGCCCGATGAGCGGGTACTGCTCGAGGTCCAGGACGGCCCCGCTGATGAGCCGGGCCTCATCCGAGAGAAAATAGACCGCCGCCCAGGCGATGTCGTCCGGCGACAGGATCCCGCCGGAGGGCGCGAAGGCCTTGGGAACCTTGGAGGGCCAGTCGGGCGGCAGGCCCTCCCTCTGTTTCAGGGCGTACTCGTTCGGGGTCAGCGTCCATCCCACGTTGAACTGGTTGACGCGTATCCCCTCGGTCCCGAGCGCATCCGACAGGTTGCGCGTCAGCGTCATCAGCCCGCCCTTGCTGATCGAATAGGCCAGCTGGTTTCTTTCCCCGCAATAGCCGTTCATCGAGCCGATGTTGAGCACCCGGCCGCCGCCCTGCCTTCGGAAATGGGGCAGCGCCGCCTTGATCAGGAGCATCGGGGCCCGCAGGTTGACGGCCATAATCCTGTCGAAGAGCTCGACGCCGGTTGTCTCCAGGGAACCCCTGGCGACGAAGGCGGCATTGTTGACGAGGCCGTCGATGCGGCCGCACTGGTCGATGGTGCTTTGGATGATCCGCTCCGGCGCCCTCGGGTCCTCGAGTGAGCCCAGCGTGTAGAACGCCCGGCCCTTTCCGCTGCGGATCTCATCCACGATGCCGCGGGCCGCGGCCTCCCGCGTCCCATGCACCACAACGGCGGCGCCCTCCCTGGCGAAGAGCCGCGCCATGGCCTCGCCGATTCCCGTGGTCGAACCCGTGACGAGGATGACTTTGTCCTTCAGGCGCACACCTGCCTCCATAGTTCCGAGAAGGCCTTGAGTCCGTCGACCACCGTGCGCCGGGGATCGGCCCACAGGGATCCCTCGAGGCCGAGTTCCGAGAAGACTTCGAGGGTGTAGGTCCCGTCGTAGCCCGCCGCCCGTATCGCCCTCAGGATGGGCACCAGGGGAATCTCGCCGCGTCCCGGCAGAAGGCGGTCGCCAAACGCGCGGGGGGTGCGCCAGTCGTTTACATGCACCCCGTAGATCCTGCCGGCCATGCCCCGGATCTCCTCGGTGGCGCCGGCATCCTCCCAGATGTGCCAGACGTCCAGCATCAGCCCGAGGCTTGGGCTGTCGACCTCCTCGATGATCCGGCGCGCATGGGCGATCGAGCAGATGAACGTGTCGATGTTCATCAGTATGGGGTTCAGCGGCTCCAGCGCCACCCTGACGCCGTGGTCGGCCGCCATCCGGGCGATCTCCCCGTACTCGCGCGCCGCGGTCGCGTAGGCGGAGGCGTAGTCGCCCGCGGGGGCGGCGCCGGTGATTGAGACGAGCGTCGTCCCGGGGAAATGGCGCCCGAAGAGCTCTATGCTCCCGCGCAGCCGCTGCACCCTCTCCCTCGGGGATCTTGGCTCGGGGCGCGGCAGGTCCGGAAACAGCGAATGCAGCCTCGGCTGCACGCTGGGAACCCTCATCCCCGAGGCCCTGAGCTGCTCGAGCTGGGGGCCGGGGTTGGCGGGATCGAGCTTCGCCTCGCAGATCTCCACGGACCTTATCCCGGCCTCCCGGAACACCCGCATGTCCTCCGCCCATGGCAGCGGCCATGTCGTGTACTGGCTGATCCCGAACGGCAGTGCTTCGGTCACGGCTTCAGCACTCCCTTGACGATCCTCCCGGAGTGCATCTCCTCGAAGGATGGCCGCCACTCCGCCAGCGGCGAGACCCTGTTCAGGATCGGGCCCAGGTCCAGCCGGCCCGACGCAAGGAGGCCGATGACCTTCTCCCAGACCGGCCAGTTGTGGGAGAAGCTGCCCTGCAGCGTCACGGCCTTCTGCACCAGCGGGTCGAGCGAGAAGTTGAGGGGCTGCGGTCCCCAGCCGACCTTCGTTACCTGGCCGGCCGGCCGCACGATCTCCATGGCGATCCTGAGGGTCGAGGACACGCCCGCGGCGTCGACGACCAGGTCCATGCCGTACCCGTCACCGAAGCCCCGGACCCACTCCGCAATGTCCTCGCCCTTGGCTCCCAGGGTCGTGTCGGCGCCTACCTGCCTCGCCACCTCGAGCCTGTGCGCGTCGGCGGGAATGCCTATGACCACGACATGGCCCGCGCCCGCGAGCCTCGCCGTCAGCGCGCAAAGCAGCCCGATCGGCCCCGGGCCGACGACCGCGACCGAGTCGCCCGGACGAAGCCGGGAATTCACGCACACGGCATTGTAGGCGACGCAGCACGGCTCGGTCAGGGCGGCCGTCTCGAAGGCAAGCTGCTTTGGAATGTGGTGCAGGCACCTCTCCGGGACCCTTACAAACTCGGTCATCGCCCCGTCCACGCCGTAGCCAAACCCCATGCGGCTGGGATCCAGGTTGTAGAGCCCCCGCCTGCTGTACGGCGACGACGGGTCGATGACGGCCGCCGTCTCGCTCACTATCCGGTCGCCCTCCGCGAACCCGCTGACCCTCGGCCCCGCCTTCGCGATGATCCCCCCGAACTCGTGGCCCAGGACCACGGGGTAATTGACCTTCCAGCTTTGGTTGCCCGCAAACTGGTGGAGGTCGCTGCCGCATATCCCCACCGCCTGCACGGCCACGAGGACATCGGTTTCGCCGATCTCGGGGATCGAGATCTCGCGCATTTCGACGCTGTGCGGCTCCGGCGCGAAGTTCACGACGGCCTTCATCTTCTTGCTCATGGCCTTTGAATTCCTCCGATTGCGATGTCCCCGTACGCGTGGACCTTCGTGCAGATGAGCCGCAGCGTGCTCTCGAGGTCGCCCGCCGCCGTCCTGAACGCTTCGCCGTCTATGGTCAGCGGCGCGCCCAGGACGACGAGCGGCGCGCCGTATTCCGGCGTGCGCACGGCCTGCTCGGTCGAGAGGCCGCCGACGGCCTGGACCGGGACCCTCACGGCCCGGACCACCTCCCGCAGCCGGTCAAGCGGGCTCGGGGGCCGGCCGCCGCCCGCGGCGATGCCCCGCCTCTCGTCGTATCCGACGTGGTGGATGACGAAGTCGCAGCCGAGCTCGTCGAGCCGCCTGGCCGCCTCGACCATGTCGGGGGCGCCCAGGTTGTCGCCCATCACCTTCACGCCAAAGTCCTTCCCGGCCTTGACCACCATCTTCACCGTCTCGGGGTGGGAGCGCTCCATCACGACGACGTGGGTGGCCCCCGCGCGGGCCATCATCTCCGCCTCGAGCCAGCCCCCGTCCATCGTCTTCAGGTCGGCCACGATGGGCACGCCGGGGAACTCTTGGCGCAGGGCCCGGACGCCGTGCATGCCCTCGGCGATGATGAACGGCGTGCCCGCCTCCAGCCAGTCGACGCCGCAGCGCATTGCGAGGTGGGCGGTTCCAAGCGCCTCGGCGATGTTGGTCAGGTCGAGCGAGATCTGGACGACCGTTTTCACCGGGGGAAGGGGAGATTCATGGCTGGAGATCGGCGCAAGCCCGGGTCGGGCGCGGATGCCGGCGGCCGGGCCCCGCGGCCTGACCCGGGAGGAAGCCCATCCTCGGCCAGGGGTTTGGTCCGGGCATTTCGGCCGGACGCCGTGGGCCACGACTCGGCGGGAAAGGGCATGGTTGTCTGGATTGCCTAATACCGCCCCGACTCCGTTGCCACAAGGCCCAACCCTGCGGACCGGGCAGATGGCAGCCGCTTGCCGCAGGCCGGGTCATCGGCGGGAGGACGGCCGCGCCGCCGAGAACGCCTCCGGGGTGCGCGCGCTCATTGGCTATCCTGCAAGGAGCTCCTCCAGGTAGCGGAGGCTGGCGCGGCAGTCCTCGCTCGGATCGAAGTCTTCCGGCTCGTGCTCGATCGCGATCGCGCCCCCGTAGCCGCGCCGCTTCAAGACGCGCACGCACTCGGCAACGGGCACTATGCCTCCGCCGAGCCGGCAGGTTTCATGTCCTGCGTCGATCAGCGAGAGGCCGGTCTTCTCCTTCCGCGGCGCCTTGACGTCCTTCAGATGCACCTGGAAGAGCCGCGACGCCAGCACGTCGAGAGCGCGCGCCGCATCGCAGCCCTGCGTGCCGAACCAACCCGTGTCGACCGCCGCGCCGATGACGTCCTCGTCGCCCGGCCCGAGTCTCTTCAACAGATCCTCCGGCGCCCTCTCCGAATGATTCTCGACGCCGAGCCTGAGCCCGTGCTCGCGCAATGCGGCGACGAGCCCGCCGCGCTTCTCGGCGAGCAGGGGCGTCCCGCCCTCGAGCACCCGTGCGCCGACCGCCTTTGCCACGCGGCAGGCCGCACGGAGATCGTCAAGCGTCTCGCCAAATCCGCCGGCCAGGCCCGGCACCGTGAGCCCGTGCCTCCTCAACAGGTCGTTTGCCGCGGACAGGTGCCGCTCCGTCGCCCACGACCAGTTCAGATGCGCCGTCCAGATGTCGCACGCGTCGAAGCCAAGCGCCTTCACGGACCGAAGTAGGCCGTCGAACCGCTCGGGGAAGGTCTCGACCGGCGAGAACCATGCGTTGGTCGCGCCGTCGCCCTGCATCCAGCCGCCGGGCATGCGCCAGCCGAGTTCGCGCGCCACATAGTTGGCGCTCATGAATGATATTGTGTTCTTCATAGGGCGGGAGGCCTCACCGGTGCGGGCTGATGCGCCGGACCGCCCCGGGTTTCTGCGGCTGGCCGGTGTCGGCGGAGGCCGTCGCGGCAAAGGCCAGCGCCAGGCTGTCGAGGTTGTCCGCCGCGGAGTTTTCTGGCTCGCGGCCTTCTTCCACCGCGCAGAGCAACTCGCCCATCGCGCCCATGAAGCCGCTCGTGAACCACGTTCCCTCAAGCTTCGGCATCGCCTGGCCCGCCGGGGTATGCACCACGACCGACTGCTCCGACAGGCTGGGCCCGAAGCTGCGCAACGTACCGGAGCCGCCGGCGATGACGGTTCGGTCTTCCTGCCCGGACCGCACGTGGCCGTTGAAATTGAGCCGCACCTGGGCGCCGGGGTAATCGACCCCCACCTGCGCGAGCAGCGGGGGCTTGATCTTCTGAAGCGTGGTGCGCGCAACCGACGCCCATACGCGCTCCGGCCACCGGCCCCGAAGAAGCCGCGCGGCCATGTCGAACCAGTGGATGCCGAAATCAAACAGGACGAGATGGTGCACGTCCTCGAACGGGGTGCCCGCCGTCCAAGTGTGGTCCCAATGGAGCGTGAAGTCCACGCTTGCCACCTCCCCGATCAGGCCGCTGCGCACCGCGGCGGTCAGATAGCTGAAGTGCGGCGCCCAGCGGCCGTTCTGGTTCACGGCAAGCTTCACGCCTTGCCCGGCCGCGAGCGCCACGAGCCGCTCGCCGGCATCAAGATCGAGCACGAAGGGCTTCTGGCTCAGGACGTGTTTGCGCGCGCGCAGCGCCGCCTCGATCACCTCGACGCGCTCCGCCGGGTGCGTCGCGATGTCGACCACCTCGACCCCCCTTTGCCGCAGCACGTCATGGTAGTCGGCCGACAGCGCCGCGCCGGGATAGAATTCGTCCCGGCGCTTCTCGGCTCGCGCAAGATCGCGGTCGCACAATGCCACCACCTCGAGCCCCATCGCGCGGTAGGCCCTCAGATGGTGTTCGGAGACTCCGCCGCAGCCGATCAGCGCGATCTTCGGCCTGTAGCTGCGCGGGAGGGGCGGCAGGTAGCTGAGAACGGGCGCAGCCGCCGCCGCAGTCGCCGGCATCGCGCTCAATCCGTACCCGCTGCCTGGCGGCTGCTCGCTCATGGGGTCATCCGACGAGCTTCACAGTCTTCCCCAGCCGCGCGCTGCGCACGGCGCTGTCGACAATCTGCTGGCCGATCCGCGCGATCGCCGGCGAAAGCGGCCCCTCGACCGGCAGGCCTTCATTGATGCAGTGGACGAAGTACTGGATGGGGTTCTGGAACGGGGGCTTTAGCTCGTCGACCGCGACGTCCTCGCCCCGCGGGTCGGCGCGCGTTTGCACGCGGATCGTCGGATCGTAGTCATAGGAGCTTATCGTTCCGTCCTCGGCCTTCAGGACGAAGCCGCATTTGGGCTGCGGCTGATGCGTCCACGGGTCGGTGAACGTGCCCCACCTTGTCTCGAATTTCGAGAGGCCGGCCGCGTAGCGCGCGATCGTCACGCTGTGCTCATCGACTTCGAGGCCCCGCGGCCGGTCGACGACCGCGGTCACCTCGATCGGCTTCCTTCCGTCGTGGAACCAGGTCCCGAGCGTCGTGCCGTAGCCCAGGTAATCGAGCAGCGAGCCGCCGCCGCGCTTCGCCCTATAGAACCAGCTCTTCCGCTTCATCGCGGCCGTCGGCATGGTCTCGACCTTGCCTGCCGTATGCCAGAGCGGGCCGCGGTTGCCGTCGTAAAAGTGCACCTCCTGGAGCGCGCCGATCCGTCCCTCGCGCAGCAGCCGGTGGGCCGTCACGTGGCTCGGATACCACCGAAGCGGCCAGTTGACCGCAAGAAGCCGCTTTGCCCTCCTCGCCGCCGCGATCATCCGATCCGCCTCGCCCAATGTCGCCGCGAACGGCTTCTCGACAAGCATGTGAACGCGATACGGCGCCACCATCTCGACATAGTCGGCGTGCAGGGCGGTTGCCGGGCACAGGATGACAAAATCGGGCTCGGTGGCCTCAAGGCAGCGATTCGGATCGGTGAACACGCGGCCGGGCGGGATCTGAAGGCTGGCGATCACCGCCTGCATTCGCGCCGGGTCCCCGTCACAGATGCCCGCGATCTCCACGCCGGGATGCTCGCGGCATTTGCGCAGCAGGTCGCCCATATGCATGTGGTCAAAGTTCAAGCCGACGACCTTGAGTTTCTTCATGGCGGGAGGCCCAAGATCTACGGCGTGGCGGCCAATAACTCAATTGTTTGCGCAACGCGCGACACCCGCCTCGGTATGCCCTCCCTTTGGCCGGGCGGGCTCCGTCGCCGGGTTCGATGCCATGTCCCCCGCGCTGCCCGGCTGCGAATCATCAATACGGCGCAGTCGCGGGCCGGCTAGGTCGTCGACTCCGCGAGGATCTCGGCATCGACGACCGGATTGGGCTGCCCATCGCTGGTCGCGATCAACTCCCTCGGGATCAGCAGCAGCACGGGCAGGATCAGGGCATAGACGGCCGTGGTCGCGATGGTGCAATTCAGGAAGCCGTGCGCAGGGCTCGCATTGTAGATCCACGCCCCGACGATGTCGCCGCCCCGGTAGGAAAGCTGGTAGACCCCCTCCACCATCATCATGAGCGTGCCTTGGAGACCGGGCGGGCACGCGCGCATGGCAAGGTCATAGTAGGCCGCCGTCGCGATTCCCCCCATGAGCCCGCTCGGCGCCGCCATGATCAGGGCCAGGTTGGCGGAGTGGATGAGCGCCAGCGGGAGCATCTGTGGAATCGTGATGATCGTCCCCCACCAAAGCAGCTTGCTCAGGCTCATCCGCTTGCACAGGTACCCGTAGACGAAGAACATGGGAATGAATGCGCCGGAAAAGATGGCGTAGTAGTAGCCGTAGATGGCATCCGAACCGTGGAGATCGTTGCTGAGGTAGAACTGCAGCGGCGTGTTCGACCCGGGCGAGAAGCTGAAAAGGAACATGGCGAGCACCGCGGGATACGCGGCCCGGTGTCTGAGGAGGCGCTTGATGTCGCCGACGAAGGTGCTGCCGCGCGCCAGCGGCTGGTCGTAGGCGTGACTGAAGACCGCGCGTTGCTTCCACAGCCCGAAGAGCCCGAGGACGATTGAGAGCAGGCCCATGATCAGGAAGGTCTCGCCGGGCCGCAGATGAACCGCGAGGTATCCTGCCCAGAGGCCCCCGGCGACGGACGGCAGCGTGCCGACGATGTTCCAAAGGGCGCTCAGGCGTCCCGACATCAGGTCCTCCTGGCCGACCAGGGCCAGAAGCCCCTGATACGCGGCCGTGATGAACCGGTAGGAGAGCATCGCCAGGAGCATGCCCGTGAAGACCGAGGCATATGACACCGCCGAGAACGCGAGCCAGAAGTACACGGCCGCGGTCACTGCCGAGAAGAGCAGGAAATAGCCGCGGTCCCGCAGCCCGAACGGGCTCCACACGTCGCGCGTCAGCCCAAACACGAACGAGAAGTACAGGGGAACCCCCGTGAGCAGCCGGAATGTCGCGACCTGGGTCGCCGACGCGTGCAGCTGGTTCTTGAGCAGGTAGGATGACCCTATGTCCAGGAGATAGCCGCTCGGCGTCGCGAGGTAGATCAGGAAGGTGAGCGGCGTGAAATAGGCAAAGACCTGGCCCGCCTTGTCCGCGGGGCTATCGGGACCGGGGGAAGCAGGAGCCATGAGGGCAACAGTTTCTGAGAATCGCCGAAACCGCCACACGCGTTTTTGCGCCTGGGGAATCCGACCTCATCTCAGGGACGCCGAAGCAAACCGACTGAAGCAGCCATCCCTTGCGTGGCCTGGCGTGCAATCCGCAATCATCGCATGTGACCGATGCCGCCCCAGCCTTTTTCGGAGAGCCGCTGGCGATTTGGCGCCCGCGGCGGACGCGACCCCCCATCGCGCTTGGGCGCAGGCTTCGTCAAGGCGCCGCAGCGATACCGCTACCGGGTATTGGGCGCCCTGACCTGCAAGGACCGGCGGTCGCATCGCTCGGAAGAGCGACGCTCGTTGATCAAGCGCCGCCTCGAGCTGCCATCCGCGGTCGCGATCCTACTCAGCCGGCCGGGGCCGGCGGCACGGGGAAGATCACCGTGCGATCGTTGACTATGATAAGCTCCCGAGAGTGGACCAATTCGGCAACAGCGGCGTTGATTGACTCCAATGAAAGGGGCTCGAACTTCGGGTCGACATCGCCCCGGAGGGATTGATCCCGAAGCTGCAGGGCGAGTTCGCTGAAGCTCAGCGAGCTCACTCCGTTGCTCCGATTGAGGCTGATGATCAACCGGAGCGCCTGCTGGCGGTATGCCGGGGGCGCAAGCGGCTTTGGCTCCGGCGGGACCCAGCTTGGGAAGATGGTGCCAAATCCGTCGACTGAATCGGTTGTGTTCACGGCTGACTTGTCCTTGGGAATAAAAGCACTGCGCGACTGAAACGGCTATCTCCGAGTTTAGAGTGCGATAGAATCAGAGCCCCGGAAGACTGCAATAGTAGTATCAGCGCCAGCTCGCAACCCGGACGGGCCCTTGGGGGTGGCCGAATAGGGGGACGCCTGACCTCCCGCAGGCACCTCATCCGTTGCCCGCGCCTTCCACACGCAAGCCTTCCCTCATGTGCCAGGCTCTCGGGATCGCGGGAACCAAGCGGGCCGGGCTCACGCGTTTCCCCTGGCGCCCCGAACAGTGGATTTGCTTCCACCCCGGCTCCGGTCGGCAATCGACAACCCCCTTCGGATGTATCAACATCAGCCACCGGCCCAGGCCGAACCTGGGACCGGTCCGGGAATTGGGACCCGGCCATGGAGAACCTAATAAACACAGATCGGCAATGAAATCGCCCGGCGCCGTCGGATCGAGAAGCTGCCTGCCCACCATCGCTGCATGCGGCGTGCTGGTGTTCTTCACCGCCATGTCCTTCGGCCAGCGCGGCGGGGCCGCCAAGCCCGTCCTCGATGCCCCTCTGTCGCCGCTGCTTTCGGCATTTGACGCGTCCAAGCTGACCGGGGACGCCCGCCGCACATTCGACGTGCTGGCGCTCATCATCGAGGACACGGACAAGGCGGCCACCAGGGACGAGCGGAACGGTTACCTGCAGGAGTTCCTGACCAAGAGCGAGAGCTTCGTCAGGGCGCAGCCGAATTCCCTTCAGGTATGGACCCTGCGGGCCGTGGCGGCATTGGAGGTGAACCAGGCGGCGGCGGGCCAGGAGGCCTGCCAGCGAATGGTCGAGCTGAAGGCGGGCGACCTGGATGATCCGACAATCCGCAGGGTGCTCGCCCTGCTTGACAGAAGGGGCTGGTTCAAGGCGGCAGCCCCAGTCGAAACCGCCACTGGCGCCCAAGGGGCAAAACCCGTTCCCGAGCGGACCGGCGCGGGTCCCGCCATTCCCCAGGGCGAGAAGCCTGCGACGAACACCGTCGGCATGGTTGCCTGCGACGCCAAATGGAGCAGCTATGGCCCGTACCTCAGCAGGATGATGGAGGCGGTCCACGGCGAATGGGACCGCACCCTCATCGACAGCAGGGTCGCGCCCCCGCCGGGGAGCCATGTCACCGTGAAATTCACGATGGACTGGAAGGGCTATATTCGCGAGATCCTGGACGTCGAGAGCACGTCGAGCGACCAGGGAAGGCAGAGCTGCATCACAGCCATAAACATGGCGTCGCCCTATGGCGAATGGACGGACACCATGATCGCGACCCTCGGGGCCTCGCAGCAGCTCACGCTCAGGTTCGATTACGCCGCGAATCCGTCGAGGAACGCGGCAACGGCCACCCCGTAGATCCCGCCGGACCCGGCGGGGTCCAAGCGGCCTATCCGGGCCGGCTGGAGCGGCGCGAGAAAGAACCCCGTTTCCTGCGACCTTCGCCGACTCCGTCGATTTGATCCCGGCCCGCCGGCCCTGAAATGGTGCCTGAAGCGTTTGGAAGCCGGCATTTGTTGGTTTAAGATATGTCAATGAAGCCAAGGCCGCTTATCGGATTCCGGGGAATCCGCCGGATGGCCGGCCTGGCGCTGGCGATGGCCGGCCCGGCCGCCGTCCCCCTCTGCGCCGCGGCCATAGGCAGCAACCACCCTTCCACGGGCGCCTATTCACCGGTGAACCCGTCCTCCTGGGGAAGCGCCGGCTGGCCCCTGGGCTCCACGTTCACGTCGGGGCCCGGCAGCACCCTGGAAATCGGGGTGTATTCCGCCAATGCGACCGAAATCGTCCTGGAGATCTACCTGGCGGACACCGGGGCGGACGCAGCCTACGACTACACGATGGCGAAGGGACCCGACAACATATGGCGGGCCGCCGTGGCGGACGCGCCCGCCTACACCCTGTACGCATTCCGCGCCTGGGGCCCGAACTGGCCCTTCTCCGGCACCTGGGCGCGGGGCAACTCGTCCGCGGGCTTCATCACCGACTGCGACTCCCAGGGCAACCGGTTCAACCCCAACAAGGTCCTCTTCGACCCCTATGCACGGGAGCTGTCCCACAACACCTACACCCCGGCCATGCAGGCCGCCGGGGAGCAATACGCGATGTACACGAGCGGAGGCGCCAACATATCGCCGACCCAGGTCTATGCTGGCCCGCTCTCCGGCGGCGTTTCCGTCGACTGCCGCACCGTGGATACCGGGCACAGGGCTCCGAAGGCGGTGGCCTTCGTGGACACGACGCCAACCGGGCCCAAGCCGGGCCTGAACCAGAAGGACGCCATCATCTACGAAACCCACCTCAAGGGGCTGACGGCGCACCCATCGAGCGTGAACCTCACGACGCTGCTCAGCCGCTATTCGGGTTTCCAGGACGCGGCAGACGTGCCGGACAGCCTACGGGGCACCTATGCGGGGGCCGCATACATGGCCGGCTACCTGAAGGATCTGGGCTTCAACACGGTGGAGTTCCTCCCGGTCCACGAGACCGACAACGCCGCGGACCCGACAACCGCGCCGACGACGAGCGGAGGGGGATACTGGGGCTACTACACCTACGGGTACTTCGCCCCCGACCGGCGCTACTCAAGCAACCAGTCCCTGGGCGGCCCCACCGCCGAGTTCAAGGCCATGGTGGCCGCGTTCCACAGCGCCGGGATCGAGGTGTACCTGGACGTGGTCTACAACCACTCGGGCGAGGGGGGCGTTTGGGACGCGACCACCGCCGCCCAGGCCGAGATCACGTTCTTCCGGGGCCTGGACAACTCGTCCTATTACACCCTGGTCCCCGGAACCCCGCAGTACTACTGGGTCAGCACCGGAGTCGGGACCAACGTCAATGGCGGTTCCGCGCCGGTGCAGCAGCTGATCACGGATTCGCTGACCTACTGGTCCACCACCATGGGCGTGGACGGCTTCCGTTTTGACGAGGCCGCGGAGCTGGGGCGAAACGGGGCCTCCGCCTTCTCGGGCACATCGCCCCTGCTCCTGTCGATCGCGGCCCTCGCCGGCGCGGACGGGTTCAAGATCATCGCCGAGCCGGGGGACGTCACCGATTCGGACTGGCACGAGATCGGCGAATTCCCCGCGGGATGGGCGTGCTGGAACGGCAATTACCGCGACTCGGCGCGCCTCTACATGACGGGAAACCTGACCGGGTACGTCAACGGGGCGGGCGGCCTGGGATACGCCGACGCATTCTACGGGGACGCCGCCAAGATGACCGCGGAGGGCGGGCCCCAGAAGTCGGTGAACTATGTCGTGAGCCACGACGGGTTCGACATGACGGATTTGGTGAGCTACGGCACGCCCCCGACAAGCCTTGCTTGGCCCTTCGGCCCCGAGCAGGAGGGCGGCCCCGACAACAGCTCCTCCTGGGGCGGGAACCAGACGCTTCGCCGCCAGGCCATACGGGACTTCTGGACGTTCCAGGTCCTCAGCCGCGGCGTCCCGATGATGCTCTGGGGCGACGAATTCGGGCGTACGGTGGACGGGAACAACAACTCCTACAACATCGATTCCGTGGCCACATGGAACAACTACAGCATGATCGGCACCAACAGCCCGGACACGGTCCCGACCGGCGACACTACGGGCGGGACCATGGGCTATGACAACAATCTCGGGACCTTTGCCGGCTCCATCAACGCGAACTTCGCATTCCTCCAGTACCTGCTTCACCTCCGGGCCGCCCATGCCGCCTTCAGGCAGCAGGACTATGTCTCGGAGGCCATCACCTTCGCCAACGCCGACGGGTCGAGCGGGTTCAGCGAGGCGGCCACCCCGACCGCGGAGATCTATGTCCACGGGAGCCAGGTGGGCGACGACGACTTCCTGGTCCTTAGCAACATGGCGACGTCATCCGTCGCCTACACGCTGCCCGCGGCGCCGGCAGGCAGCCAGTGGGTGCGGATCATCGACACGAACAGCTCATCCGAGAACATCGCCAATTCCTGGGGCGCCTCCGCAGGCTCCGCGATAGCGGTCACGTGCACGGTGGGGAGCCAGTCCATCGTCGTCCTGGAAGGGGCCCCTCTCGCGCCCAGGATCCAGGCGCAGCCCGTTGATGCCGTTGTCAGCGCCGGCCAGGACGCCGGCTTCCAGGTTTCGGCGTCCGGCGAAGGGACCCTCTCCTACCAATGGCAGGAGCTGCCGTTTGGCGGAACGGCCTGGATGAACCTTTCCGACGGGAGCGGCTTCAGCGGCACGGCCACGGCCACGCTGACCGTCGCCGACGCGACGCCGGCGATGTCGGGCGACGAGTTCCGCGCGGTGGTCACCGATCCGTACGGCTCAACGACAAGCTGGGCGGTCCTCCTTGGGGTGGCGAGCGGGGCCCCCTCGCTCCCAAGCCGCCGCCTGGGCAACATCTCGACCCGCGCCGATGTCCTGACGGGATCCAATATCGCCATCCCGGGATTCGTCGTGGCCGGCCCCGTCGGGTATGCCAAGCAGCTGCTCATCCGCGCCGTGGGCCCGGGCCTGGGCGCCTTCGGGGTGCCCGGCACCATAGCCTCGCCGGAGCTCGTGCTAAACGACAGCTCGGGCTCGCCCATTGTCACCGACATCGGGTGGGGAAACGCCCTCGTACCCGGGACCTCGGGCGCGCCCGTGACCTACCGAAATGCGACCCTCGCCGATTTTGCGAGCGTCGGGGCCTTCCCGTTGGCGGTCGGCTCGGCGGACTCGGCGGTCGTGGTCAACGTTCCGGCCGGCAACTACACCGCCTGGGTGTTCGGGGCCGGCAGCGGGACCGGGGTGGGCCTGGCCGAGGTCTATGAGATGAACACGTCCGACCCCTGCGTTCTCATCAACATTTCGACACGCGCCTACATCGGCTCCCAGCAGGCGCAGATCGCCATACCGGGCTTCGTGATCTTTGGAAGCCAGCCGGCCACCCTGCTCGTGCGGGGCATCGGGCCTGCGCTGGCCGGCTTCGGGGTCGCGGGAACGGTCGCCAATCCCGTGCTGGAGGTCGATGACAGCAGCGGCAACGCGATCGCAACCAACACGGGGTGGGCAAACGCCCCTGTCTTGGGCGACTCCGCGCTTGTGACCGGTTCTTCGTCCACGGCCAAGGCCCGCCCGGCAACACCCGCGGACTTCAGCTCCACGGGGGCATTCCCGCTGGCCGCGGGCTCCGCGGACTGCGCGATGGTCCTCATGCTTCCACCCGGGGCCTATACGGCAAAGGTCTCAGGGGCGGGCAACGGCACCGGAGCGACTCTTGTCGAGGTCTACCTCATGCCGTAGGCGCCCCAGGGGAACCGGGCCCAAAGGCGACGCTTGGCCAAGGCAGGCTCCAAGCTTGCAGCCCTCGCGCCGGCAATTCCTCCTCCTCAGGCGCTGCGCCTGGCCGCGCGTCTGGGCTGGCCGATCGTCGCCACCGCCGGCGAGGCCGAACGTGGCGCAACCGGCCGGCCATTTTGGGGTGGATACCGCTCCGCGCAAACGGCAGGATCGGACAACCGGAGGGCGCAGGATCGCGATGCGGCCCTTGCCGACAGGCGGCGCCAGGCAAACACCCAGTTTCAGGAAGTATCCAGGCTAAGGACAACGACCATGTCTTCCATCCGCGGCTTCCGCATCCGGCTTCTTCTGCTTATGAGCTCAATTCTGAACCTGGCACAGGCATTCCCGGGAAACGTCGTCCCCCTCAATGGGGACTGGAATCTTGCTTTCTGGCCCCAACCCGAGAAGCCGGTGACCGACCCGGCGCAACTGAAGTCCCTCCACGTCGATACGTTGGCCGCCAAGGTCCCTGGAAATGTCGAGCTGGACCTCCTGGCCGCAGGAAGGATCGCCGACCCCGCGGTCGGCAACAATGTATATGCGCTCCGCAAATACGAGGGCTACCAATGGTGCTATTCGCGCAGCTTCCCCAGCCCCGAACTCAAGCCGGGACAGCGGCTGCAGCTCTTCTTCCGCGGCATCGACTGCCTGGCCACGATCTGGCTCAACGGGCGCCGCGTCGGGGAGGCTGAGAACATGCTTATCGAGCATGCCTACGACGTCACCGAGCTTCTGCGCGCAAGCCCCGACAACGACCTCCAGGTGATCCTCAGATCCGCAGTGATCGAGGCCCAGAGCTTCCCGCTCGGCGTGCTTGGCACGCGCGTGGACGGCAACTCCGAGTCCGACTCCATCCGCAAGGCTCCCCATTCCTACGGCTGGGACATCATGCCGCGTCTGGTAAGCGCCGGCCTTTGGAGGGGCGTGGAGCTCAGGGTCCTCGACCCGGTTCGTTTTGAGGATGCCCACTGGATGACCATCCACATCGACCGCGCCGGGAAGGCCGCCGACATTTACGCCGATTACCAGCTGAGGGTGCCGTTGGCGATGATCGACGGTCTCAACGTGAGAGCCGCCCTGAAGCGCAACGGCCGGGAAGTGGCGGAACGCTGCGAGCCCCTGCTCTCGCACTCCGGCCGGATCGCCCTGCGGGTCGGCGGCGCAGATTTCTGGTGGCCCCGGGGCTACGGCGAGGCCTCCCTCTACGATGCCGAGCTGCAGATCATTGACACCGCCGGCCGCGTGCTGGCCTCAAGGAACTCGCGCATCGGATTGCGCACCGTGCAGCTGGACCGGACCGAAATCACCGCGCCCGACAAGCCCGGCAGGTTCTGTTTTCTCGTCAACGGCGAGAGGATCTTCATCCGCGGCTCGAACTGGGTGCCTCTCGACGCCCTGCACAGCCGCGACGCCGCGCTGCTCGCCGGCGTCCTCAAGATGGCCTGCGAGCTCAACTGCAACATGCTGCGCTGCTGGGGCGGAAACGTCTACGAGGACGACGCCTTCTTCGACACCTGCGACGCCGAGGGCATCCTGGTGTGGCAGGACTTCGCAATGGCCTGCACATTCTACCCGCAGAACCGGGATTTCGCGGCGAAGGTCGAGCAGGAGGTCAGGTCGGTGGTTCGCAAGCTTCGGAACCATCCCTGCATCGCCCTCTGGTCCGGCAACAATGAAGACGACGCCTCCCTCAACTGGCAGCTTGCCGGATTCAACATCGACCCCAACCGCGACCTCATCAGCCGGCAGACGATTCCCGCGGTGCTCTACGAGCTCGATCCGACGCGGCCCTATCTGCCCAGCTCCCCGTATGTGAGTCGCGAATACTATGAAAGGGGAAACCGGGGCAATTTCCTGCCCGAGGATCACCTCTGGGGGCCCCGAGGCTATTATAAGGCCGACTTTTATACGAAGTCCGCCGCGCACCTCGTGAGCGAAATCGGCTACCACGGCTGTCCAAACAGGAGCTCCCTCGAGGCGATGTTCGACAGGGGTTATGTCTACCCGTGGACGAGGGACTTCGTCTGGAACGACGAGTGGCTCACCAAGTCGGTGCGCAAGCTCCCCCGCTCGGAGACCAACAAGGAGAGGAATGACCTGATGCTGAATCAAATCCGCCTCCTCTTCGGCACGGTGCCGACCGACCTGGATTCATTCATACTCGCATCCCAGTCGGCGCAGGCAGAGGCCATGAAGTATTTCGTGGAGTTGTGGAGGGCCTCCAAGTTCGACCGGTCGGGCATCATCTGGTGGAATCTCCGCGACGGCTGGCCCATCATCTCGGATGCCGTCGTCGACTATTACAATTCGCCGAAGCTGGCCTTCTATTTCCTAAAGAACGTCCAGTACAACGTCTGCCTTGTGATCAACGATCCCGTGGACGGCCGTTATCCGCTGGTCGCCGCCAACGACACGCTCGGACCCGCGCAGGGATCGGTGAAGGTGACCGATCTAGCGTCCGGCCGGGAACTGTTCGCGGGCAGCTATTCCGTCGCGGCCAATTCTCGGCAGCAGATCACCTCCCTGGCCAGGTTGGAGGGCCAGGGGATGCTGCTCATCAGCTATCAGTGTGCAGGCCAGAGCAGGGCCAACCATTACCTGTACGGCACGCCCCCCTTCGAATTCAAGAGCTACCTCAGCCTGCTCAAACGCTCGGGGATCTACTCCAACGCACCGGGGCTCTGACGCGATGAAACCGCAGATCCTTCTGGGAACGGCAACCCCCATCGCCGCCTAAGATCCCCTGGTTTTCCGCGTTCTTCACAGGCTCCTCCGACCTGAGACGGATTACCCGGCTGTAAAGTGGTGCCCAAGGGGACTCGAACCCCAGACCTGCATCTTCCGCGGCTGGGGAAGGGCCCTCCATTCAGGGAGGTCAACCCAGAACATCCCAAAGGAAATGATCACGCATTGCGTGACTCCCTGCGCGACTCAAGCCGACCGCCGCACAGCGATCCGGGTTGCCAAAGCCCGGCCCGTTGCACGGCGAGCCCACAACCATCCCCGGCTTCAGTCGGGCCCGCCAAGCCGGGCCTCCCCCCCGCGAGGGATAGACAACCCGCGTCGGTTGCATCAACATCAATCAACCATCCAAATCGGACCTGAGGCCGATCTGAAAATGGGCATCCGCTCAGTCGTGCAAAACCCCGTGGCACTTCGCCCGTCCAAACACGCTCCTTCGGCGGTTCTTACTGGCGCTCTGAATGCTTTGGGTGCGGTGACGCAGAAGGTATCGAGGCCATGAATGATGTTGTCTGCCGGATGGCCCGCGACTTGGCCGGTTT